>RCUS01000011.1_pt1 | contig 206156 bp, 181 predicted proteins | sample 2166221 | NCBI WGS metagenome assembly RCUS01 (sample SAMN09932758, study PRJNA488358) | compost metagenome | isolation source: compost soil in cyclohexanecarboxylic | place: Germany: Experimental Botanical Garden
GATCGCGCAGGCTCGACACCAGCGACATCAGCAACGCCAGATCGGCGCTGGTTTCGCTGACTTTCACCCCGCCGACCACGTTCACAAACACATCCTGATCCGACATCTGCAACCCGCCGTGGCGGTGCAGCACCGCCAACAGGATCGCCAGCCGGTTCTGCTCCAGGCCGACCGCGACCCGGCGCGGGTTAGACATCATCGAATGATCCACCAGCGCCTGGATCTCAACCAGCAGCGGCCGGGTTCCTTCCCAAACCACCATCACCGAACTGCCGGAGGTGACTTCATCGCCACGGCTGAGAAAGATGGCGGACGGGTTGCTGACTTCTCGCAGGCCCTGCTCGGTCATGGCGAACACGCCCAGCTCGTTCACCGCACCGAAGCGGTTTTTGTGGCTGCGCAGCGTACGAAAACGCGAATCGGCATCGCCGTCCAGCAGCACCGAACAGTCGATACAGTGTTCCAGCACCTTCGGCCCGGCCAGCGAGCCGTCTTTGGTGACGTGGCCGACCATGACAATCGCCACGCCGCGCGTTTTGGCGAAGCGCGTGAGGTAGGCGGCGGTTTCCCGCACCTGCGCCACGCTGCCCGGCGAAGACTGGATATCCGCCATGTGCATCACCTGGATCGAGTCGATCACCATCAGCTTCGGCTGCTCTTGTTCGGCGATCAGGCAAATCTGCTCGATACTGGTTTCCGACAGCATGTTCAGGTTGCCGGTCGGCAACCCGAGGCGGTGAGCGCGCATCGCCACCTGTTGCAGCGATTCCTCGCCGGTGACGTACAGGGTTTTCATCTGCTCGGACAGCTTGCACAACACCTGCAACAGCAGAGTACTTTTACCGGCGCCGGGGTTGCCGCCGATCAGGATCGCGCTGCCCGGCACCACGCCGCCGCCCAGTACGCGGTCAAACTCAAGAAAGCCGGTAGAAAAACGCGGCAACTCGTCCAGGCTGATGTCCGACAGTTTTTGCACTTTGCTGATGCCGGCATCGCCGGCATAGCCGCTTAAACGCTCGGAGCGAGAAGAAGAGGACACCGCAGCCAGACGAACTTCTGTAATGCTGTTCCAGGCGTGACAAGCGCTGCACTGTCCCTGCCAGCGCGGATAATCTGCGCCGCACTCATTACATACAAACGCCCGTTTTGCTGCTTTTGCCACGTATTACCTCTTACTCGATATATTTAGCGAACTTCGTGTTTCAGGCTGCCGGTCAGTACGCACAGCACACCCATCAGGTCCGCATGGCGAATGGACACCTGCGCCTTGTCATACACTTTCGGTTTGGCGTGGTAGGCAATGCCCAGCCCGGCCACCTGTATCATTTTCAAATCGTTGGCACCGTCGCCGATAGCCACGGTCTGCTGCGGCGGAATGCCCAGCTTTTCCGCCAGCGCGACCAGCGTATCGGCCTTGAACTGTGCGTCAACCACCGGTCCCAGCACTTCGCCGGTCAGTTTGCCGTCGCGGATCCCCAGCTCGTTGGCCGCCACCGCCACCAGCTTCAGTTTGTCGCGCAGGTACTCGGCATAGTAAGTGAAGCCGCCGGAAGCGATCGCCACATGCCAGTCCATCGCCTGCAGCTTGCGCACCAGGTTGATCAACCCCGGCATCAGCGGCAGTTCATCGCGTACCTGTTTGAGGATATTGGCATCGGCGCCTTTCAGCTTTCCGACGCGCTGACGCAGGCTGGCGGTAAAATCCAGCTCGCCGCGCATTGCGCGTTCGGTCACTTCCGCCACCTCATCACCCACGCCCGCCAGCTTGGCGATTTCGTCGATGCATTCAATCTCGATCGCGGTGGAGTCCATGTCCATCACCAGCAGCCCAGGGGTGCGCAAATGGGGGATCTTGCCGAGTGGCGCTACGTCCAGCCCGTTCTCCGCCGCCAGTATTTTGGCGCGCGCCGTGAGGGTGCCCGCCAGACGCACGACCTGATAATCCTCTACGCACCAGGCGGTGACGATCACCATCGCCGCGCCCAGCTTGCGCTGGAAATCGGTAATGCGCGTTTTGTTCAGTTCTCTGCCATATAATAGCCAACCGGTATGACCCGCCCGATAATCCAGCGGCATCACTTCGTCACCGCTCAGCGAAAGGGGAAGACCCGGCCATTGAGAGATCTCAGCCGGGAGATCGCAATAGGTCAGACTATTCGACATCCTTAACTCCTGAAAAAACACTGCATGATAAAACGACGCATCAAGCTATCCTATCGCCATTGCTTCTGGCAACATAAAGTGTCCAAGATGCCCAAGGAACCTGCATGGCCCGCGCTAAACTGAAATTCCGCCTGCACCGCACCGCTATTATCCTGATTTGCCTGGCTTTGCTGGTGCTGTTGATGCAGGGCGCTTCCTATTTTAGCCTGAGTCACCAATTGGCGCGATCCGAACAGGTGGAAGAACTGGCGCAAACGCTGACCAAACAGGTGGCCTCCAGCCTGGCGCCGCTGCTCGATGACGACAGCGACGTCGACAACCAGCGCGTAGACGCCATCCTCAAACAGCTTACCGACCACAGCCGCATTCTGGACGCCAGCGTCTATCAGTTGGACGGCACGCTGGTTTCCCACGCCGGTGAACAGATCAGTATACGCGATCGCCTGTCGCTTGACGGCAAACGTGCCGGCAGCTATTTCAATCACCAGTTGGTGGAATCCATTCAGGGCAAAGACGGCCCGATCGGTTTTATCCGCATTACGCTGGATACCCACGTGCTGGCGACCGAATCCAAACAGGTGGATAACACCACCAACCTGCTGCGTCTGATGATCCTGCTGGCGCTGGCCATCGGCATTATTCTGGCGCGTACCCTGCTGCAACATCGCCGCAGCCGCTGGCAGCAATCGCCGTATCTGCTGACCGCCAATACGCCGCTGGAAGAAGGCAATACGGTGGAAGACGACGATGACGACAAGCCACAGGATAAAGAAGAAACGAAACGCCCTTAGGCCAGGCGTTGGATACGCTCATTCAGCCCCTGAACCTGCGCCAGCATCTGGCCGGCAATCATGCGGAACGCTTCGCTGATCGACGCATGCCGCGCCGTTCGCTGCCAGAACTCAAGCGCCATCAATTCCGCCTGCCGCCAAACAGCGCCGCTGACTTCGTGGCCCAGCCTGATTTCCACAGCTTCTTGGCGCATATTGCCGCTGCTGGTTGGCGCAAATGCCATCGGCAACATATCGTATAAGGGCGCCAACGCTACCGGCCGTCGTTCAGGCCGCAAAAACGATAAATTACCCTGATGCATGTCACTATTGGCAATCAACCGGCCAAATGCCCAATACAGCGCCATTTTCTGGGAGGTCTGGCGATCGATCACGCCTTGTCGCAATAATCCTTCCGCCGCAGTAGCCCAGTTGGCATTGCCGTTACCGCTAAACTCCGCATCCAAGGCTTCCAACGAGACCATCGGCACCCGGCCAAACTCCCCGACGCGATCGAACCGCTCAATTTCCAGGAAACACTGGAGGTTTTCATCAAGCAGGACTTCACCCTGCGCAGCAGGGAACCCCGAGTCTGCCACAACCCGCAACGCCAGCGACTCCGCGATCAATAAATCGCTCCAACGCTGGGCATTAGGGTTCTCCGGGACAGTACTGAATTTAACTAACACATGGCCACGTCGACCATCCCTCAGTTCGGCATAGGTGATAAACTTGGGCTGCTCACCACCGGCAGAAGAGCCGACCAATTCCCCCGCCAACGCCTGCTTCGCCAGTTCCGCGTAACGGGCATTTTTATCCGCTATCGGCACGGCCTTCTCCGGAGTGCGCATCAGCCAGCGTTGATAGCTGCCATTACCGGGCAGCAGATTACCGCTCATGTCGTCCCCAGAGTGGCAAAGCGCCAACAGCCGCTGTTCTTCGCTCCAGAGCCCTGTATCTTCCGACAGGTGCAATACTTGCGAGACGGCTTTTCCCCATGCTCGGCCAAGGAAACCTACCGGCCGCAGATCATTAAGATACCAAGGCAAACCGTCATAAAGTCGCCACTCGCCATTTTGCTCATTTTGAACCGCATAACACTCCGCCGGATAGACAGGATAAAACGTGGCCAGCTTAGAGACCTTACCCTGCTCATCCACCTGATACAGCGGAAAATACGATTCCCCACCCACAACCCTGCGTAACGCATAGCGAGTAGCTCGGCCTTTGCCAATAGCCAATACCGCTTCTGCCTGGTCGCGTATACGGCGCGATAGCGTCGGTTGGCTGATGCCCAGCGCATCGGTGAGAACTTTTGACGTAGCCGAACCGTTACGCAGAACTTGCTCGAGGGTAGTCATAAATGAATAGATTAGTGAATAGATTCGTGAATAAAGTAATAGCGCTAATTACCTATAAGGTAAAGCATTTAAAGAAAATGATTGGCATAAGATGAATAGATTGGCACAGGGGGCGCAACAGGATGCTGCGCCCGCAGTATTGTTACTCTTTGTCGCCCAACAGTACGGATTCCAGCGCGATAACGATCATCTCGTTAAAGGTGGTTTGGCGCTCTGCGGCGGTGGTGGCTTCGTGACGCAGAATGTGGTCGGAAACGGTACAGATGGTCAGCGCCTTACAGCCGAACTCTTCGTACAGCTCAGCCGCCACGCCGTAGATGCCGGCCGCTTCCATTTCTACGCCCAGGATGCCGTACTTCTTCATCACCTGGAACATGTCCGGATCCGGCGTATAGAACAGGTCGGCGGAGAAGATGTTGCCCACGCGCGCCGGGATACCTTGCGCCGCCGCAGCGTCTACCGCGTTGCGCACCATGTCGAAGTCGGCAATCGCCGCATAGTCATGATCTTTAAAACGCATGCGGTTCACTTTGGAATCGGTGCAGGCGCCCATGCCGATCACTACGTCGCGCAGTTTGATATCGTCGCGCACTGCGCCGCAAGAACCCACGCGGATGATTTTCTTCACGCCGAACTCGGCAATCAATTCACGCGCGTAAATGGAGCAGGACGGGATCCCCATACCGTGGCCCATTACGGAGATTTTGCGGCCTTTGTAGGTCCCGGTGAAGCCCAGCATGCCACGCACGTTGTTCACTTCCACCGCGTCTTCCAGGAAGGTTTCCGCGATATATTTTGCACGCAGCGGATCGCCCGGCATCAGTACTACGTCAGCGAAATCACCCATTTCAGCATTAATATGCGGCGTAGCCATAATTGTCTTCCTTCAAATCGTATTAAATAAAAACGTTAAACGTATAAGCCTTTGGATGTCGAGTCGCAGCCAACAAGGCTGCGGCTTGAAAAACGGGGCTTAGAACATGGATTTACCGTAATCCATCGGCGACAGGCCAAAGTAGCTGGCAACGGTCTGGCCGATGTCGGCAAAGGTTTCACGGTGGCCCAGCGAGCCCGGTTTCACTTTCGGGCCGTAAACCAATACCGGAATGTGCTCACGGGTGTGGTCGGTGCCCGGCCAGGTCGGGTCGCAGCCGTGGTCGGCGGTGAAGATAATGATGTCTTCGTCTTTCACCAATTTCAGCAGCTCCGGCAGGCGGCGGTCGAACAGCTCCAGCGCGGCGGCATAACCCGCCACGTCGCGGCGGTGGCCGTAAGAGGAGTCAAAATCAACAAAGTTGGTGAACACGATGGTGTTGTCACCGGCTTTTTCCATTTCGATCAGGGTCGCGTCAAACAGCGCGTCGATGCCGGTGGCTTTCACCTTTTTGGTGATGCCGACGTTAGCGTAGATATCGGCGATTTTACCGATCGACACCACTTCGCCGCCCTTCTCGTCCACCAGTTTTTTCAGCACGGTAGGGGCCGGCGGCTCTACCGCCAAATCGTGACGGTTGCCAGTACGCTGGAACTCACCCGGCTTGTTGCCGAGGAACGGACGCGCGATCACGCGGCCGATGTTGTAACCGCCTTCGGTCAATTCTTCACGGGCGATTTCACACAGCTCATACAGACGATCCAGACCGAAGGTCTCTTCGTGACAGGCAATCTGGAACACCGAGTCGGCAGAGGTATAGAAAATCGGCTTGCCGGTTTTCATGTGCTCTTCGCCGAGTTGATCGAGGATCACGGTGCCGGAGGAGTGACAGTTACCGAGGTAACCCGGCAGATTGGCGCGCTCGACCAGCTTGTCCAGCAGTTCCTGCGGGAAGCTGTTGTGTTCGTCGCTGAAATAACCCCAATCGAACAAGACCGGTACGCCGGCGATTTCCCAGTGGCCTGACGGCGTATCTTTACCGGAAGACAGTTCGCTCGCATGCGCGTAGGCACCGATAATATCCGCATTGCTGTCCAGCCCCTGCGGGAAGGTGCCGGTGGATTCTTCCGCCGCTTTCCCCAGCCCCAGACGGCTCAGGTTAGGCAGCGTCAGCGGGCCCTGACGGCCAACGTTGGCTTCACCGCGCGCGCAAACCTCGGCAATGTGGCCCAGAGTATCGGAACCCTTGTCGCCAAAACGCTCGGCGTCTTCGCTTGCGCCAATGCCGAATGAGTCTAGAACCATAATAAATGTGCGTTTCATCTGTGCTCTCCTGCGTGTTCTCACGCTGTGGGCGACAGCGAAAAGGCCGCTGCCGCTCCTGATTCGTTAATTATTCCGTGATGCGCTTATACACCACTGGCGTTTCTTCCGGCGCTTTGTCGCTCAGCACCATAGTGCTGCGTACCGCTTCGGCCGCCTGCTGCCAACTCTCTTCGTCGTTGGCGTGGATCACCGCCAGCGGCTGCTGGGTATCCACTTTATCCCCCAGGCGCGCCATGCCGGTCAGGCCGACGCTGTAATCGATACTGTCGGTCGCGCGGCGACGACCGCCGCCCAGCGATACCACCGCCATGCCCAGCGCACGGGTGTCCATCGCGCTGATAATGCCCTGTTTTTCGGCGTAAACCGGCTTGCTCAGGGTCGCGGCCGGCAGATAGCTGTCGTAGCGCTCGACGAAATCGGTCGGGCCCTGCTGCGCCGCTACCATGCGGCCAAACACTTCTGCCGCTTTGCCATTGTCCAACACCGCCTGCAGCTTGGCGCGCGCGTCGGCGTCATCTTTCGCCAGACCGCCGGAAAGCAGCATTTCCACGCACAGCGCCATCGTCACTTCCAGCAGGCGCGGATTGCGGTATTCGCCGGTCAGGAAACGCACCGCTTCGCGTACTTCCACCGCATTGCCGGCACTGGAGGCCAGCACCTGATTCATGTCGGTCAGCAACGCAGTCGTTTTGCATCCTGCGCCGTTGGCCACGCCGACGATCGCCTGCGCCAGATCGGCCGACAGCGCATAGGTCGGCATAAAGGCGCCTGAACCGACTTTAACGTCCATCACCAGCGCGTCCAGCCCTTCCGCCAGCTTCTTCGCCAGAATAGAAGCGGTAATCAGCGGGATCGAATCCACGGTAGCGGTGATGTCGCGGGTGGCGTAGAAACGCTTGTCCGCCGGTGCCAACGAGCTGGTCTGGCCGATAATCGCCACGCCAACGTCCTGAATAATTTTGCGGAAGGCGTTGTCGTCCGGGAAAATGTTAAAACCCGGGATCGCCTCCAGCTTGTCCAGCGTACCGCCGGTATGGCCCAGACCGCGGCCGGAAATCATCGGCACGTAGCCGCCGCAGGCGGCCACCATCGGGCCGAGCATCAGCGAAGTGACATCGCCCACGCCGCCGGTGGAGTGCTTGTCGACCAAGGGCCCGTTCAACGACAGGCTTTTCCAATCCAGCACGGTGCCGGAATCACGCATCGCCATGGTGAGCGCCACGCGCTCCGGCATGGTCATATCGTGGAAATAAATGGTCATCGCCAGCGCGGCGATCTGACCTTCGGAAACCACATTGTCACGGATCCCATTGATGAAAAAGCGGATTTCCGCCTCGTTCAACGGCTGACCGTCACGTTTTTTACGAATAATTTCTTGTGCCAGGAACAAAGCATCCCCCTGATTGAGCGAATGTAGGGTGCAGGCAGGCGCTGCATCGCGCCTTGCCGACGTTATCGATCAGTAACCGCTGCCAGGCGCGGCGGCGCTGTGGCCCAGCGTCGTCAGCAGGCTGGCTAACAGACTGGAAGCGCCGAAACGGAAATGACGCGCATCGGCCCAGCCTTCACCCAGAATACGATCGGCAAGTTGCAGATAATGCAGCGCATCTTCTGCCGTGCGCACGCCGCCGGCCGGCTTGAACCCCACCGTTTTGGCGACGCCCAGATCGCGGATCGCCGACATCATCAGCTCTGCGCTTTCCAGCGTGGCGTTGACCGGCACTTTACCGGTAGAGGTTTTGATAAAATCGGCACCGGCGGCGATGGCAATTTCCGATGCCTTGCGGATCAGATGTGCCTGCTTCAACTCGCCGGTTTCAATGATCACTTTCAGCAGCACATTGGCCGCCTGGCAGGCTTGTTTGCACTGCTTCACCAGGTCAAAACCGACCTGCTCGTTACCGGCGATCAACGCGCGGTACGGGAACACCACGTCAACTTCATCGGCGCCATAGGCGATAGCCGCACGGGTTTCCGCCAGCGCGATGTCGATATCGTCGTTGCCATGCGGAAAGTTGGTGACGGTTGCGATGCGGATATCCGGCGTCCCTTGCTCACGCAGAGTCTTGCGCGCCACCGGAATAAAGCGCGGATAAATGCAGATGGCCGCCGTATGGCCAGCCGGGCTGTTGGCCTGACGACACAGCGCGATCACTTTCTCATCGGTGTCGTCATCGTTCAGCGTGGTTAAATCCATCAGGGCCAGCGCACGTTGCGCTGCTGCGGTTAATTCGGTCATAAAACTCTCCAACTGCGAACCTGGGTGTTGGCGAGCGGACTTGGTTCCTTGAAGATAGCGCTGGGGAACGGGTTCCCACGGCGGCAACTGAGATCCTTCTCACCGCACTTGGCCCTGCATATCGTGCAGGGTCAGTAATAGCTATTTGAACACGATCGCCCGGGGCAATTCGCGCTCAGAGTCACACTATATGAAATAACACTGTAACAGGCCGGAATTATATGTGAAGAACGTCACAAAATAACGCGATATCGTTCACAAATTCGCTAAAGAAACGGATGCAGACGACGAGCACGACATCGCGTGCCCGTCTTAGAGTATAGGCGGTGTCCCGCAATAGGGCTTGGCGCGCCATTGCGGAACCTTGCCTGGCTTACAGCGCCAAAAAGAACCCGGCGATGGTGGCGCTCATCAGGTTGGAGAGCGTGCCGGCCGCGACCGCCTTCAGGCCGAAGCGCGCGATATCGTGACGACGGTTCGGCGCCATGCTGCCCAACCCGCCGAGCAGGATCGCCACCGATGACAGGTTGGCAAAGCCGCACAGCGCAAAGGAGATGATCGCCTTGGTATGCGTCGACAGCACCTGCAACCCTTCCGCCGCCACCACGTCGTCCGGGCGCAAATAGGCGCCGAAGTTCATGTAAGCGACAAATTCGTTGACGATAATCTTCTGGCCGATAAACGAACCGGCGGTCATCGCCTCATGCCAGGGTACGCCAATCAGGAAGGCAATCGGCGAGAAGACCCAACCGAGCATCAGCTCCAGCGACAGCTGCGGGTAGTCGAACCAGCCGCCGATACCGCCGAGAATGCCGTTCAGCAAGGCGATCAGCGCGATAAACGCCAGCAACATGGCGCCGACGTTCAACGCCAACTGCATGCCGGATGCCGCGCCGGACGCCGCCGCATCGATCACGTTGGCCGGGCGGTCATCTTCGGCGATCAGTTTCGTCGCATCGTCTTTATCGTGGGTTTGTTCGGTTTCCGGCACCATCAGCTTGGCGAACAGCAACCCGCCCGGCGCAGCCATAAAGGACGCGGCAATCAGGTATTCCAACGGTACGCCCATCTGGGCATAGCCGGCCAGCACCGAACCGGCCACCGAGGCCAGGCCACCGCACATGACGGCGAAAAGTTCTGATTGGGTCATGGTGGCGATATACGGACGCACCACCAGCGGGGCTTCGGTCTGGCCGACGAAAATATTGGCGGTCGCCGACAGCGATTCGGTGCGTGAGGTGCCCAGCAGTTTGTGCAAGCCGCCACCCAATATACGGATCACCAATTGCATTATGCCCAGGTAATACAGTACGGCAATCAGCGAGGAGAAGAACACGATCACCGGCAGCACGCGCAGAGCGAAGACGAAACCGCCGCCACCGAACACCTCGAACATCTTGTCGGACACCAGCCCGCCGAAGATAAACGATATCCCCTGGTTGCCGTAGGCGATCACGTTAGCCACGCCGGCCGACATGCCGCCGAGAATGCTGCGGCCCACCGGCACGTACAGCACCAACGCGCCAATGGCCACCTGAATGATGAATGCCCAGACAACGGTGCGCAATTTGATGGCGCGACGGTTGCTGGAGAGCAGCACGGCTATGGCGATCAGTGCCGCCATTCCTACCAGGCTCATGATGAGTTGCATGCAAAGTATCCCTGTTGCGAAAAAGAAATGCATCCCTACCCGGTAGAAACGAGAGGGCCGCTGAAGAGTGATTTCGGGGTGCGATTATACGGAGCGGGGCAGCACCCGCACCGATTTATGTCACAAATATATACAACAGGAAGCAAATGAAAATCTTATAACGTGACATATGTCACGTTTTTTAACTCATTTATCGTTCAGAAGCGAAACAGGACGCGGGTGTTGTGGTGCAGGTGGGCGGCAATGTCATCAGGGGATTCCGGGCGCAGTTGGCACAATATCCGGAACACCTCTGCGGCACGTTCAGGGCGGTTAGGTTGCCCCTGGTAACCGGAAAGCGGCATATCCGGCGCATCGGTTTCCAGCAACAGGGAGGTCAGCGGCAACTGGGCCATCACGCTGCGGGTTTTCTGCGCTCGCTCATAGCTGATGGTGCCGCCGACGCCAATGTAATAGCCCAGACAAATAAACGCCTGCGCCTGAGACAGGCTGCCGGCAAAACCGTGGACCACGCCACGGCGCGGCAACGGCACGCGGCGCAGCGCGGCGGCCAGCTGATCGTGCGTCCGGCGGGAATGCAGGATCACCGGCAGATCATGCTGTTTCGCCAGCTTCAACTGGGCAATCAACAGCCGCTGCTGCCGCTCAAACTGCGGATTTTCCATGTACAGATCGAGGCCTATCTCCCCGACCGCCACCAGCTTCGGCGGCCGACTGGCCAGGAACCCGGCCAACTGCTCAAGCTGCGGCTCCTGATGCTGGGCAATATACAGCGGGTGCAACCCCAGCGCGGCATACAGCGGCTGATGCTCGCGCGCCAGCTTCAACACCCGCGCAAAACGATCGGCGGTTACCGTCGGCACGATAATTCGCTGCACCCCCGCCTGTTCCGCCAGGGCCAGGCTCTCGCTCTCATGGCCGCTGAAGGGCGGAAAATCGAAATGGCAGTGGGTGTCGGTAAAATCGTGACTCACAGCGCGCCTCCTTCACCTGGCGGCACGTCGCCCGGCAGGATAATTTTCGGTGCGGCCAGGTTGGCCTCCGGTTGCGCGGCAAGGCCATGCGGATGATTGACATCGGTAATGATCGGCGATGGCATTCTGACATTTTCCGGCTGGAGCAGACGCCGCGACAGCGCCTTTTTCACTTTGACGCCGTCCCGTTCTTCTTGTTGCATCAGCCAATGGCCGACGGTCGCCAGAAAATAGCGCCCGCAGCGGCGGCCCAGATGATAATCCTGATTCAGCGACGTCAAGCGACTGCCCAACGCATTGCTGGCCAGCGGTTTGGGCGGGAAAATCTCAAAGATGCGCAGCTTGCCCGGCGGTTTCTCAATAAACTGCTGGATGCGGTGATAGCTTTGCTCATGGTGTTGCAGGATGCGCACCATCTGCTGCAGGCTGCTTTCGCTCAGCCAGTGCTCCATGCGCTTCATCCACTGCGGCGTGTAATACATCTGAGAAGGCACGGTGCGGATCACCACAATGGTATCGGCACCGCGGCGGTAGGCCTCTTCGACCGGGATAGCGTCGCTGATGCCGCCGTCCTGATAGCTGACGCCGTCCAACTCTACGCCCATGCGGTAAAAGCCGGGGATGGCGCTGGAGGCTTTGATCGCCGGCAGCCAACTGGCGCGCAGCGCCGGCAGGTAAGTCGGTTCGAAGTCATCGCTGCGGCAGGCGCACATCAGGAATTCACGGCCATCGACCAGGTGCTTTTCCGCCACGTCCATCGCCAGCGGCAATTGCTGCGAAGTCGTGTCGATCAGCCAGTCGAGGTCAATCAGATGCCCGCCGCGCACAAAGCGCAGCGGATTAAAGAAGTCAGCGGTGGTGGTGTAGCGGGTGATGACCCGCCGTGCATAGCCCATCTGGCCGCAAATAAAGGCCGAGAGATTCTGCGCGCCGGCAGAAGTGCCGATCATCAGCTCAAAAGGGTTAAAGCGGGCACGCTGAAACTCGTCCAGCACGCCGGCGGTAAAGATGCCGCGCTGCCCGCCCCCTTCACATACCAACGCCATTTTACCGGGCCGGTACGGTTTATACGCCAGCGGTTCTATATTGCCGAGCGTGATGGGTATTCTGTATCCCAACCCTGTATCCTCAGTGAGACGTTTTTTCCGAGGATACCTCGTCTTGCTCTCTTCCGTAATCCTCTTGCAGTACGCCAGAGAGGCAGTCATTGCTTCCCATCAGCCAAATGCAGTCACTACCGGACCATTCCGCCACGGTCTGACATACCTGACCCTTCAGCTGTTTCCAGCGTCCGAGGATGATGTCGCTGTTCATGACGCACCTCCCTACTGCAAGAAAAGGAATGAAGCTTTGTTACACTTTGAGAAAAACTAAAGACGCCGGCGGCCGGTAAACAGGCTGACCAGGAACAGGATAATCCCCACGACGAAGACGATTTTTGCAGCCCACGCGGCGGTGCCCGCCAGCGTGCCGAAACCTAACGCCGCAGCAATCAATGCAATGACTAAAAAGATAATGCCCCAACGAAACATAAGCCTCTCCTTACGTAGGGGCGCAATAGGTTGCGCCCGTGATGACCCAAAGAATCAATGGGTTCAGCATGCTGAACCCCTACCTGTAGAGCTTGGTTCTACCGTTGCTTCAATTAAGGCTTCACGACCAGGTCGTTCTTGACGCTTTTCACGCCGTCGATAGCCTTGGCGATACTTTCTGCGCGTTCAGCCTGCGCCTGGGTTTTCACTTCGCCGGAAAGCTGCACCACACCGTCGGTGGTCTCTACTTTCACGTTGCGCGAAGGCACGATGTCATCAGCCAGCAGTTTGGCTTTCAGTTCGCTGGTGGTTGCGGTGTCGCCGGCGTAAGCCTTCACCGACTGTTTGGCTTCATCTTTCACGTGCAGCTTGTCGCTGACGGATTTGACGCCTTCTACTTTGCCGGCCACTTCAACCGCGTGCTCGGCCTGCGCCTGGCTGCCGACAAAACCGCTCAGGGTCACGGTGCCTTTTTCCGTTTTCACGGAGATGTCAGTGCTTTTGATCGTTTTATCGTCGACCAGCGCACTTTTAACTTTAGCCGTTGTTGCGCTGTCATCCATGTAGCCGTCGACTTTTTTCATGGAGCTATCGATTTTGGCACCCGCGCTGTCGGCGGCACTTGACGCTTTATTGAGCAGCGTATCTTCAGCCAGCGCGCTGCCACTAACCAGTACGGAACCCAAAACAACAGCCATCAGTGATTGTGCAAATTTGGTATTTTTCATCGATCTCTTCCTTTGGTTGCGGATCCAAATGATTGCGGATCCTTCAGCCGCCATGATGCGGCCCACTCAGTAAATACTTCACGACTTCTATACGATCAAACGTTCACGCTAAAACGATTGCTGTTACACAAGGATTATTGCAACACCTGTGCCAACCTTAAAATATCGTTAAAAATCAATTATAAACAAAAAATAGCTCATTGTTTAACCTAAAATATGTCGCCAATCAGCGACAATGACAACCTGTAAAAACAACACTTTAGCTATCTCACTGATCTTTAACAGATCGAGCTGTCTCCAATTGGCAACAACACCGAATAACTCTCTACCTAAAAAGTAAAAAGCAGTGAATTACGCTTATCGGATACGCCCTCCCCTGTTAAATATAGACTATAGGGCGAAAAACGTAGGGAATACCGATGAAATCCTGGCGGCAGCGGGGGGAAAGAGAAATTATTAGGGGGATTTATTAATTAGCAGAAGTAGGGTCGGGCAACATCACACAGGGCGCCCTAAGGCGCCCTGTCGTTCTATCAATGTTCGCGCGTTTTGCGGAACACCACTTCCGGGTAGCGTTCCTGCGTGATATTCAGGTTAACCATGGTTGGCGCGATGTACGACAGATTGTCGCCGCCGTCCAACGCCAGGTTAAGCTCACACTTGCGCTTGAACTCTTCGAATTTTTTCACGTCACTGCATTCAACCCAACGGGCAGTCGAGACGTTGACCGACTCGTACAAGGCTTCCACGTTGTATTCGCTTTTCAAGCGCGCGACGACCACCTCGAACTGCAGCACACCGACCGCGCCAACGATCAGATCGTTGTTGGCTATCGGTCGGAACACCTGCACCGCCCCTTCTTCGGACAATTGCACCAGGCCTTTCAACAGCTGCTTTTGCTTCAGCGGATCGCGCAGACGAATGCGGCGGAACAGCTCCGGCGCGAAGTTCGGAATACCGGTGAACTTCATGTCTTCACCCTGAGTGAAGGTATCGCCGATCTGAATGGTGCCGTGGTTGTGCAAACCAATGATATCGCCCGGATAGGCTTCTTCCACGTGCGAACGGTCACCCGCCATAAAGGTCAGGGCGTCGGAGATCACCACGTCTTTACCGGTGCGCACCTGACGCAGCTTCATGCCTTTCTCGTAGCGGCCGGAAACCACACGCATAAAGGCCACGCGGTCACGGTGTTTAGGGTCCATGTTGGCCTGGATCTTGAACACGAAGCCGGTGAATTTATCTTCCGCCGCCACCACTTCACGGGTGCTGCTTTTACGCGACATCGGCGCCGGAGCCCAGGCCACCAGGCCGTCGAGCATGTGGTCCACACCGAAGTTGCCCAAAGCGGTACCGAAGAATACCGGCGTCAAATCACCGCTCATGAAAGCGTCGTGATCGAACTCGTGGGAGGCCCCCTTCACCAGCTCCAGCTCTTCACGCAACTGCGCGGCCAGATCTTCGCCTACCGCAGCGTCCAGTTCCGGGTTGTCCAACCCTTTGACGATGCGCACTTCCTGAATGGTGTGGCCTTTGCCGCTCTGGTACAGGTAGGTTTCATCCTTGTACAGATGATAAACCCCTTTAAACAGCTTGCCGCAGCCGATAGGCCAGGTGATAGGCGAGCAGGCAATTTTCAACTCACGCTCGACTTCGTCCATCACTTCCATCGGATCGCGGATATCGCGGTCCAATTTGTTCATAAAGGTCAGGATCGGCGTATCGCGCAGACGGGTAACTTCCATCAGCTTGCGGGTACGATCCTCAACGCCTTTCGCGGCGTCAATCACCATCAGACAGCAGTCCACGGCGGTCAGGGTACGGTAAGTATCTTCGGAGAAGTCTTCGTGCCCCGGGGTGTCCAGCAGGTTAACCAGACATTCGCGGTACGGAAACTGCATCACCGAGGTGGTGATTGAGATCCCACGCTGCTTTTCCATTTCCATCCAGTCGGATTTGGCATGCTGATTTGAGCCGCGGCCCTTTACCGTACCGGCGGTCTGGATAGCCTGTCCGAATAACAACACCTTTTCGGTAATGGTGGTTTTACCGGCATCGGGGTGCGAGATGATGGCGAAAGTTCTTCTTTTCGAGACTTCGCGGGCAAATTCACTAGGAGACATGTTTTTCAGATTCTACGGTTAGTCCGCCCTGCGACATCATCAGAACGCGCCGCGCACGGCGCCAGGCAAAGCGGTAAATAAAAGATAATAGCCGGGCATTTTCGCTGATTTGTCAACCGGTGACAATCAATGCTTTTCCCGGCGGGGGAATAACCTTGTTTGTCATTACAAACGGAAGTCGGATGAGAGCGAAGCCCAGTGCTGCCGTAATACGGATTGGTGCTCTGCCACCATGGGTAAGTTTTCCAACAAACCTGGCCATAAGGTGCGTGCCTTGTCGATGGCATCCAATAAATGCACCCGAATAGCCGGCCAGGGAATGCCGACGCGCTCCGCCCAACGCTCAAAAGTCTGCATGGAAATCATTGCCCAACGCTTTTCTCTCGCCATATTCAGCGCCACTTCTGATTCACCCGGGATATAAACCCGTGTAGTAACAATGTCATAAGCGGGAGAAAGCCGAACACCGGTTTGGTTGGGGTAGATCATGGACCAGTTTTTTACATGGGCATCACCATTCGCCAACAAAATATTGGCCAATAAGCGGCGGGCCATCTGTTGTACATCGGCCAAGGGGGCACTGCCCCAGTCATAAAGATATGCCGCTATTTGATCATAGTTTTTTCCACGATATTTATCGTGTGCATAGAGTTCAAATATTTGGGCAAAATCTTCCGTATGCACACGCCCGCTTTCGCTACGATCAAAACGACGAATGGCGTAAGCATAAGGCTCATCAGCCAGGCGAATATCCGGTAAGTTATCCAGTTGCCCCAAAGCAACCAACTCAATATCAGGAATATCCACACCGATAGCTTGCGCCAATCGCATCGCCGTATATTCATTTTCAGGCACGTTACGATGCACCGGCGATGGCGTTTTAATAATCCAGCTATCAGCCCCCACCTGAGAAGAAATGTTGAAGCGCCCATCTTTACGCAGCGAGGAAAACTTCATCTGCACGCCTGCCAGAGAAAATTTCTGCGTATCCAGCCCGACGTCGATTTGCACCGCTTCCAGCTCGCCGCGAGAGGTTAATGCCCAATCGGGGATCTCATTAGCGGCAAGCGCTCGTGCCTCAAGCGCCCCCGGCAGGTTGGCGCCGGCCCAGGCCATCAAAGGAAACTCTTCATCAACATGCGTTTTCAGAGATTGGGCCAACCAGCTACGCAATGCCCCTTCAGGCAGTAAATTGGATAAAACGGGAGGAAGACGCTGTGATGACATCAAAACCTGTTCAAGATAACCCGGGTGGGCCCGCTGTCTTAGGGTGAACAACGGACGACTGGCCTCCGGCAAAGCAAGATATTGCGGATCAAAGGTCAGGATATTCTTGCCACCGCTATAATGCGCCAACACACCAATGCGCACCTGGTGCAGCATCAGTGCCAATGCCTGTACCGATTCAACCTGCCGTTGCCCATTCATCAGCTAGTCCTCGAGATCTTTCAGTTTTTTTTCGAAGCTCTGCAATTCATCGGCTGCAGAAACCTTGTCCGCTTCTTTTTGCAGCAAGCGCTCCACATCGCGCACATCGTTTTTCGGCACGATAAGGTATTCCAAATCCATCGCCGCCAATATGCGTAGCAGGGTGCTCACTCGCATATCACTGCCGGATTCAATACGCTGGTATTGCTGTTGGGTCATACCGATTTTCATCAAAAAGTCTTTTTGGTTCCAGCCCAGCTCAGTGCGTTTCTCTTTCAAAAATTTTGCTATCTCTGATGATTTCCGCATCTTTCACCTCAAAACAACTTATTGATTGTACCTACCGCAATAAACAACACATTAGTTGTTACATAAAACAAAAACAACTTATTTGCTGTACCCACACCTAAAAACAACCCATTAGTTGTAAATAAACAACAGAACAATAAATAAGCTGTTTTTTGTTCGAGATCAGGCCAGCGGCAACGCCATCACTATCGCATCTTCACGCCCGTTGGCGCTCGGGTAGTAATTACGGCGGAGAGTCACTTCGTTAAAACCGAGGTCTTCGTACAGCGCAATGGCCGCACGGTTAGAGGCGCGCACTTCAAGCCACAGCGTGACGACGCCGCGGGCTTCCAACTGCGCAATCAGCGCTTCCAGCAGTGAACGGCCGAAACCGCGACGCTGCCAGTCGGGATGAATCGCAATATTGAACAACGTCGCTTCGTCGAGCACGATCTGGGTAATGGCGAAGCCCGCCATCTGCCCTTCGGCACTCAGTTTCAGGTTAAGGTAACGATCGCCCTGATTGCCGGCAAAAGTGGCTTGCGTCCAGGGAAAGGCGTGGCTGGCCTGCTCAATCTTGAATGCCGTGGCCAGATCGGCCGCCGTCAGGGTAGAAATACTGTTCATGATGACAAATCTGCTGCCAGAGTGCGCGCTTGGCACTCGCGTCGAGGGAAAGCTCGGCCAGTGCCGGGCTGTGTAGTTGTGCGCCGGCCACCGCGAGCGGCTCCGCGACGCCCAGCCGCCAACTGTTGCATTCGGTATCCTCAGGCAGCATCGCTACCTGGTCCGGCGTCAGGCCATAGGTTTGCGCCGGGGTCAGCCCCAGGCTGCGCAACACGTCGCAAAACAGCGGATCGTTATGCTCAGGCAGTGGCTGCGCCACCACCAGCAAACGCACATCGGGCGGCAGGCTGACCGCTACTTCGCCCTGCAACACGCCCGGGCGGCGCAATGTCCACTGCGTAATACCCAGTTGTTGTAACAGCCAGTCGCGTTTTGATGCCATGCCGATTCCTGTCAGGATCTACCCGTTGTGGTGCGCCATGCCTGCCATGCGCCGCGCTATGCTAACAAACCCGCGCGGCCTGCGCCAACAAACCCGTCGAACATATCGCCACAAAGCTCTATAATCCCCGGTCTAATTTCTAGGAGCCAAAACCTGATGTCTGCATTAACCCCCGCCAGTGAAGTCATGCTGCGCCACAGTGATGAGTTTATTGAACGCCGCGTTCTGTTCGCCGGTGACCTGCAGGATAGCCTGCCGGCCCAATTCGAAGCCGCGGATGTACGTGTCCATACCCAGCAATACCATCACTGGCAGTTACTTAACCGGGCGATGGGTGACAACGTGCAGTTCGGTCTGACCGTAGATGCCGAGTTTGTCGCCGAATGCGATACGCTGATCTACTACTGGCCGAAGAGCAAACAGGAAGCGCAGTTCCAGCTGTGCAACATTCTGGCGTTGCTGCCGGTAGGCGCAGAAGTGTTCGTGGTCGGCGAGAACCGCAGCGGCGTGCGCAGTGCGGAACAGATAATGGAAGACTACGCCACCTTGGTAAAAATCGACAGCGCCCGTCGCTGTGGCCTGTATCACGGTCGCCTGGATACCCAAACCGAATTTGATTTGGACGACTGGTGGGAAAGCTACCCGCTGCACGATCTGGAAGTGAAAACTCTGCCGGGCGTGTTCAGCCGCGATGGGTTGGACGTAGGCAGCTCACTGCTGCTGTCGACGCTGGAAAAACACATGAAGGGCAAAGTGTTGGATCTGGGCTGTGGCGCCGGCGTCATGGCCTCGGTGCTGTCTAAGCTGTCGCCTAAGGTGAAGCTGACGCTCAGCGACGTCAACGCCGCCGCGGTGGAATCCAGCCGCGCTACGCTGGCCGCCAACGGTATCGAGGGCGAAGTGATCGTCAGTAACGTCTATTCCGACATTACCGGCCGTTTCGACATGATCATCTCCAACCCGCCGTTCCACGATGGCCTGCAAACCAGCCTGACCGCAGCCGAAACCCTGATCCGCGGTGCGTTGAAACACCTGCCGATAGGCGGCCGTCTGCGCATCGTGGCCAACGCCTTCCTGCCGTACCCGGACATTCTGGACGCCACCTTCGGCAGCCACGAAGTGCTGGCGCAAAACGGCCGCTTCAAGGTGTATCAAGCCACCGTCGCCCGCGCGCCGCGCGATGCGAAGAAAAAGAAGTAACGGTTACCCGCCGAATATCATGACCAAGAGCGCAGCGTTTTCACGCTGCGCTTTTTTTTAGCCGTTGATGTAGGTCATCGACTCGGCGCCATAGCGCGGGCCCGCCGCCGCCTGGAACGGGAACACCGCCTCAATCGCCGCCAGTTCAGCCTCGCTCAGCGTCAGCTCAGCCGCCGCGATATTCTCCTCCAGATAACGGCGACGCTTGGTGCCCGGGATCGGCACAATGTGTTCGCCCTGCGCCAATACCCAGGCCAGCGCCAGCTGTGACGGTGCGACGCCTTTACGGTTCGCCAGCTCAGCGACCTTTTCCACCAGCGCCAGATTGCGGGCAAAGTTCTCGCCCTGGAAGCGCGGATTACTGCGGCGGAAATCGTCGGCGTCCAGATCCTCCGGCCGCTGGATCGCCCCGGTCAGGAAACCGCGTCCCAGCGGGCTATAAGGCACAAAGCCGATGCCCAGCCGCGAACAGGCCGCCAACGTTCCCTGCTCGGCGTCGCGCGTCCACAGCGAATATTCGGTTTGCAACGCGGTAATCGGGTGCACCTTGTGCGCACGCTCCAGCGTGGCGACCGAAGCCTCGCTCATCCCGATATAACGAATTTTACCTTCGCCAATCAGGTCCGCCATGGTGCCCACCACCTCTTCAATCGGCACTTCAGGATCCACGCGGTGCTGGTAGTAAAGATCGATCACGTCCACCCCAAGCCGCTGCAGGCTGCCCTCCACCGAGCGGCGAATATATTCCGGCCGGCTGCTGACGCCCCGGGCGCTGGGATCGGTCGGATCGCGTAGAATGCCGAACTTGGTGGCCAAAAAGACCTGATCCCGTTTGCCCTTGATCGCTTTGCCTATCAGTTGCTCATTGGTATGCGGCCCGTACATATCGGCGGTATCCAGCAGGGTGACCCCCAGCTCCAGTGCCCGATGCAAAGTGGCAATGGCTTCTTTTTCATCGGAATCAGTCGAATAAAAGTCACTCATTCCCATGCATCCCAAACCCAGAGCGGAAACGGTCGGCCCGTTAAACCCTAATGTGCGCTGTTGCATTGTGCTGCCCTCTTGCTGTTTTTTTAAACCGGAGTGGTGTCGCAACAAAGTCTGGTTGTTTACCCTGCAAAGATAAATAATGCAGATTACTCATCACTGTTCAAAAATCGCCAACAATCACGGACGGTAAAATGGATCAGGTTCAGGCCATGCGTATTTTCACCCGTATCGTCGAGCTGGGCAGTTTCAGCCGGGCGGCCGAGCGTTTGCAACTGCCGCGCGCCACGGTCAGCAACGTGCTGAAACGGCTGGAGCAGCGCCTCGGCGTACGGCTGCTGATCCGCACCACCCGTCAGGTGCAGGTGACCAGCGAAGGCACGCTCTATTATCAGCGTTGCGTACAGCTGCTGGGCGCGCTGGAAGAAGCGGATACGCTGTTCAGCCGCCATAAGCTGCAACCTTCCGGCAAGGTGCGCATCGATATGCCGCATTCGCTGGCGCGTGAAATCGTTATCCCGGCGCTGGACGATTTTTATCGTCGCTATCCGGACATTACGCTGGCGTTAGGCGCCAATGACACTCACGTGGATCTGCTGCGCGAAGGCGTGGACTGCGTGCTGCGCGCCTGGGAAACCGAAGACGACAGCCTGGTGGCGCGACGCATCGCCATGCTGCCGCAGTTAACCTGCGCCTCTCCCGGTTACCTGGCGGCGTTCGGCGTTCCGCAGTCCATCGACGACCTGCGGCAACATCGCGCGGTGGGGTATTTTTCCCTCGCCAACAACCGTGATTACCCGCTGGAATTTTGCCGCAACGGGAAAGTGGAACGGCGCGAACTGCCCGCCAGGCTGAGCGTCAGCGGCGCCGATGCTTACACCAGCGGCTGTCGCGCCGGCATGGGGTTGATACAGGCGGCGCACTATTCGTTGGCGCCGTGGCTGGAAAACGGGGAGTTGGTGGAAGTGCTGGCGGAAACGCCACCGCCGCCGATGCCGATTTACATCATGTATCCGCCCGGCCGATTTCTCGCGCCACGGGTCAGAGTATTGATTGACTGGCTGATTGGGCTGTTTGAAAACCCTAAAAGCAGCGATATGGCTGTTTTTCCAGCAAACGCCCGCAAACAGGGGAAATAACTATTGACGTACCCGCCAAAATCTCTAGAATTCGCCTCCGTGGTAACGTTACTCCGGTAATGTTTCTGGTATGCGAAGGTGGCGGAATTGGTAGACGCGCTAGCTTCAGGTGTTAGTGTCCTTACGGACGTGAGGGTTCAAGTCCCTCTCTTCGCACCAAATAACCACATGATTTATATTGCACGCAGCATCGATGCGAAGGTGGCGGAATTGGTAGACGCGCTAGCTTCAGGTGTTAGTGTTCTTACGGACGTGAGGGTTCAAGTCCCTCTCTTCGCACCAAGCTGGCGCCGTAATATAAATCTGAAAGTAACAACATCGACTGTGCGAAGGTGGCGGAATTGGTAGACGCGCTAGCTTCAGGTGTTAGTGTCCTTACGGACGTGAGGGTTCAAGTCCCTCTCTTCGCACCAATTGATGAGTTCCCCTCCCGCGATTCCTCTGAAGTCCCCCAAAAAATAGCACCAAAGACTCTCCGCTCAAGCGGCTTTTTGCGTTTTTAACCGAAGCTGAAATTCAGGCTGACCGCCGCCAATCCACCGGCCAGCGCCATGCAGGAAGGCAGCAGCAAATAATGACGCCAGCGGCTGTTAAACAGCATAACCAACGTCGCTAACATGGCGATCACGATTAGCGTGCGCAGTTGCATCATATCCAGGTCTATCAACGCCAGTAACGGCATCAAGGCGCAGGGCAGCAGAACGCCCCAGGCGCTGGCCAGGCGGTTGCCCAGGCACCAGCTAACGCCCCACAAACCACATGCGGTAATCATGGCTGCAATCATGATAACCCTACCCTTTAAGTGATAATGATAACCAATATCATATAACACTTTTTTTCAACGCGCATCATTTTCACCGCTGCGGCCAAACGCGGATGACAGAACGGTGAAAAAATGATAGTTTGCGATAAGAAAATTCTTAGTCGCCGTAGCGTGCTAATAATTACAATTAAAAACCATGTAATACAGGTGTTTAATTCACGCTGAAAGAATATTTCTAACCTTAATTTTTCGACAGATCGATATTGTAAAGAGTGAACTCCGTATGAACGCGCGTTCTTATCAGGAACTGCTGACTAGCAAGCACCGCTTATCATTGTTTTTGTTTTTGTTGATGAACGCGGCCTCTTCTATATTTACAATATTGGTTCCGTTTCAGGGTAAACCCGCATTTACCCTACCTTTATTAGCCATACCGCTATTTTGTCTGGTTGCATTATTATTTACCCTGCAATCCATGCAGCAATTCGTCAAAAAGCTTAATCTTTTTTCCTGTGTTATTGGCCTGCTGTGGGCGGCGCATATTTACATTAAAAGTCAGTATTATGCGCCGAATAACCAAGGCTTCTTATTACTTAGCCTGTTCAGTATGTTCTTTATCAGCGCCATCGCCTTAACCGATAATTTTATCGCTTTTTGTCTGCATGCCGTCCCTTCTGCGCTGGTCATTCTTTTACTGGACGGTATGCACAATACCGTACGGATAGTATTCACTACTGTGTTGCCCATTATCGCTTTCTCAATCCATCACCTCATGCTCAAGCGCAGCGAAGCCTTTACCCAAACGCTGGTGGCTAACCTGTATAACGAACGAGACAGGTTCAGTAATTTAAGCATGATAGATCCGTTAACCGGCCTTTATAATCGGCGTGGCTTGGAGAACAAGATCAATATGTTGCCGGAGTCCCAATCGGGTCGCCATTTTGTTCTGTTGCTCGATATTGACCACTTCAAAGCCTATAACGATAACTATGGCCACACCATGGGCGATCAGGCGCTGGTGCAAGTGGCTATCGCCATCCGCGACTCGGTACGTTCGCGCGATATTGTGGTGCGCTACGGCGGGGAAGAGTTTCTGGTGCTGCTGACCAACGTCAGAGAAGATTATGCCGCGCAACTGGCTGAAAGAGTGCGCCGGCGCGTGCAGGAATTGAAAATCCCCCACCGCTTTAACCAGTTAGAGATGACCAACGTCACGCTCAGCGCCGGTATCGCCATGCTGGACAAGCTTGACGTGGCCTCGGCGATCCGCGCGGCCGATGCGGCGCTGTATCTGGCTAAAAACAACGGCCGCAACAATATCCAACTGGCGGAAAACGTACAGACCGCGGTGACCCCATGACAAGCTGACCGCAGCCCCCCGTAATCACTTGCGGGGGGAAGCGAGAAACCTCATGCGCTCGTCGTCGGAGTGCGCAAAGGTTTCAACCCGTTCAGCAGCAGTTCCACCCCATCCAGTGCCTGCGCCAGCGCTTGCTTGTCCTCAGGGCGATTGGCGATCCAAAAAGCCGCGTCCATCAAGCCGCCATTAATCAGATGCGCCAGCACTTCGGGCGAAGTCGGCGCAATATGTTTTTCTTCCATCAACGTCTTCAACATGCGGGTCATCGATGCAACGCATTGCAACTTGCCGGCCTGCAAATACTCCGCGCCAAGTACTGACGGCGAATCGCGCAGCAAAATACGCTGCACTTCCGGCTCCATCGTCATTTCAAGATAGGCCCGGCAGCGCCCTTTGAATGCACTCCAGTTATCCGGTGCATGGGCGGAAATATCGGCCAGGCGCGCGTCCATTTCTGCATCGATTTCCTGCGCCACGGCAAGAAACAGCCCTTTTTTATCGCCAAAGTGGTGATACAACGCGCCGCGCGTCATGCCGGCTTGCGCCGTAAGCTCATCCATCACCGTGTCGGCATACCCAACGCGGCCAAATTGCTGACGCGCGGTCGCAACCAGCTTTTTGCGCGTTTCTTCAATCATTTCCGTTCGTGCTTTACGTGCCATTTTGACGCTCCGGGCTTAGGGTCATGACGTTATAATTGACATACGTAGCGTATGTCAATTAGGTTTACATACGCCTCGTATGTCAATGAGGCCAAATATACCCATCAATACTCTGGAGTTTTTATGGCCAACCCTTACCTCGAGCTTTTCAGCGTACCGGGCACCAAAGCATTTTCCCTTGCCGGGCTTATCGCACGCATGCCCCTCTCCATGCTCGGGATCGGCATCATCACCATGCTCGCACAATTGCGGGGGTCTTATTGGCTGGCCGGAGCCGTAGCGGCGACCTTTGCGTTTTCCATGGCGCTGCTGGCGCCGCATATCTCACGCGCGGTTGATCGCCTGGGGCAGCGCCGCGTGCTGCCCTGCGTCACCGCGGTCAGCGTAGCCGGCGTGCTGTCATTGCTGCTGTGTACGCATTATCAGGCGCCCGACTGGACGCTGTTCGTCTTTGCGGCGGTGTCCGGCGGCATGCCCAGCATGCCGGCCATGGTCAGAGCCCGCTGGACTGAGATCTTGCGTGGCACACCCCGCTTGCACACCGCATTTTCGTTTGAGTCCGTGCTCGATGAAGTCTGTTTTATTATCGGCCCCCCCATTTCAGTTGGCCTCAGCGTAGCGATCTTTCCAGAGGCGGGGCCATTGGCCGCCGCCATTTTACTGACGATGGGCGTCACGGCCTTTGTCTGGCAAACCGGCTCCGAACCGCCGGTTTATTCGGACGACGGCGCGGCTCGCGGTTCCGTCATCAAGCAGGTGCCGATGCAGATACTGGTGCTGGCGTTAGTCGCGTTGGGCACCATTGTCGGTACCGTCGACGTCATCAGCGTCGCCTTTGCCGAACAGCTTGGGCAACCTGCCGCAGCCAGCCTGGTGCTGTCGGTTTACGCCATCGGGTCTTGCCTGGCCGGGTTGGTTTTCGGTGCCATGAAAATCCCGGTTTCCCTGCCCCGCCTGTTTTTATACGCCGCTCTGGCCACGGCGATGACCGCATTACCCTTGCTGCTGGTTGAGGATATTTTCACGCTGGCGGCCACGGTATTTGTCGCAGGCCTGTTCTTTGCCCCGACCATGATCATTGCGATGGGGTTGGTTGAAAATATCGTTCCGCCCTCCCGGTTAACGGAAGGGTTAACCTGGATGATTACCGGGCTGGGGATTGGCGTAGCGCTCGGCGCCGCTCTGGCGGGATGGGTTGTCGATGAGGCCGGGGTAAAAGCGGGGTTCATCATTACGATATCTGCCGGCCTGGTGGTATTGCTGGTCGCCGTCGGCGGTTACCGTCTGCTGCAAAAATCCGTGCATGCGGCCTGACGGGAAATGGCCGGCTGGCGTCAGGCCAGTTCCCAAATGGCCTTGCCGCCCCATCGGCTTTCTATCGCCCCCACGAATCGTTTCACTTTAGGCGACAGATAGCGCCGGGTGGGATAAACGGCGCATATGGGCGCTTCAGCCCGGCAATATTTCTCCAGTACCGGCACAAGCGTGCCGGCCGAGAGTTGTTCACCAACCAGAAAAGCGCCGAGTTGGCACAACCCCAAACCTGCAAGTGCCGAATCCCGCAGTGCCTCGGTGTTGTTGAAACGCATTCTTCCGCCGACAGGTTCGTCGCGATGTTGTCCATTTACCTGATAGCGCCAGGGAACCGGCATTCCCTGGTGCGAGAACACCAACCGATGGTGATCAATCAGATCGTCCGGCGTCTGAGGCACGCCATGGTTATCCAAATAGCGCGGTGAAGCACAGGTTATCAGCCGGTGCGGTGCGAGGACTTTACGCACCAGCCGGCTGTCATCGTTACCGCCAATGCGGATAGCCAAATCGATCCCCTCGCGCACCAGATCGCTGTAGTCATCAGAGAACGTCACCTCTACATCCACTTCCGGCCATTGGAGCAGGAAATCCCTCAAAATCGGTAAAATATGCAAACGGCCAAAGGCGACGGGAAGATCGATACGCAAGCGTCCCCTGGGAGTTTGATGCCGCTGGTTTATCGCCGTTTCCGCTTCGTCGACCTCCGCCAGAATCCGCAGCGCATGTTCATAAAACACCAGACCTTCTTCGGTCAGGCTCACGCTGCGCGTCGTCCGGTGCAGAAGCCGGGTGGCCAACCGCTCTTCCAGCCGATTGACGCTTTTCCCCGCCGACGAGCGGGATATGCCGAGCCTCTCGGCCGCCAGAGTAAAACTACGCGCATCAGCGACCCGCACAAACACCAGCAGATCGGACAGGTTATCAAGCGGCATCGCCAGTAAATTAGCCACGTTTTGTCCCCAATGTTGCTCATTAAGGCCAGTTTATCACCCGATAGTGCGCGTATACACTGTGTTCTGTCCACCCATGCCCCCCTATCAAACCCAGTAAACGAGGACATTTAATGAGCACATCTCACCAGGCCGCCGGGCAACCGGCAAGCGTCCCAGGCCCCTGGTTGGCGGTATTTTCAATCGGGCTCGCCACATTTTCCGTCGTCACCACCGAAATGTTACCCGTCGGCCTGTTGAATCCCATTGCGGATACGCTAAACGCCACGGTTGGCAGGGCGGGCCTGATGATTTCATTGCCGGCCCTACTGGCCGCCTTTTTTGCTCCACTGGTTGTTCTCGCCTCCGGAGGGATTAACCGCAGGACGATCCTCCGCTGGCTTCTGGTGTTGCTGATTGCGGCTAATATTGCTTCGGCCACGGCAGCCAGCATGAACGGGCTGTTGGCCGCCCGCGTCGTCGTCGGTTTCTGCATGGGCGGAATTTGGGCCATTGCCGGGGGCATTGCGGGGCGGTTGGTCCCGCAAGCTTCCATAGGGCTGGCAATATCGATAATTTTTGGCGGCGTCGCAGCCGCTTCGGTATTGGGCGTGCCCTTAGGGGCACTTATAGGTGATGCATTCGGCTGGCGTACCGCCTTTCTGGCGATGGCCCTTTTAGCTCTGCTGGCGCTAATCTTGCTCATCAGATCGTTCCCATCGGTGCCTGCGGAACAGGCTGTCACTTTAGGGCAATTCGCCGAACAACTGGCAAACCCAAAGCTACTTGCGGGGCTCCTGGTCACAGCCATGTTGGTCGCCGGCCATTTCATGGCTTTCACCTTCATTCGACCGCTGTTGCAGACGGTATCCCATTTTGACGACAACTGGATTGGCCCGCTGCTGTTCGCCTACGGCCTCGCCGGCATTGCCGGAAATTTTCTTGCCGGCAGCACAGCGGCAAAACACCTTCGCCCGACGCTGGCGCTGATCGCCCTCGGGCTAACTGCCGCCGTCATCCTGTTTTCCTGGTGGGGAGCAACCGCCGTAAGCGGCGGTCTTATTACCCTGCTGTGGGGGCTTGCCTATGGCGGGGTTTCCGTATCGTTGATGACCTGGATGATGATCGCAGCCCCCCGGTCAATCGAGGTCGCCACCTCTCTCTATATCGCCACCTTTAATATCGGTATTTCTCTCGGCGCCGTAACAGGAGGGCAACTTGTCGATAAATATGGTCTGGTAACCAACGCCCTGATGGCCGGCGCCGCCACAGGTCTGGCATTGCTGGTTATCGCGAGGGTAAAAATCAGGGCTGAACCTACACCCTGATGGCAACCTGCGGCCCGCCGCTGCCCGAGCCGGCGGGCCGTGGGTCTAGCGGCGGCGCTGCTGCATGCCGTAGACAAACACCACGGCAAAGCACAGCAACGGCAGCAGGTACGACAGCGCCGTACTGTACCTGTCCGCCAGCGCCCCCATAAAGTAAGGCATGATGGCGCCGCCGACGATCGCCATGATCATAAAGGAACTGGCGCGCTTGGTGTGTTTACCCATATTTTTCACCCCCAGGGCGAAAATGGTCGGGAACATGATCGACATAAAGAAGAACACGCCAATCAGCGCCACCACCGAGATCCCGTCGATACTGAGCATCACCACGCCGCACAGCAGAATATTGATCAGCGAGTAAAGCATCAGCAACGTAGCGGGTTTCACTCTGCCCATCAGCCAGGTGCTGAAGAAGCGCCCGATCATAAAACAAATCATGGCGATGGAGAGCAGGTAGGAAGCGCTCTGGTTGGAAACGTCGCTCCAGTGTTCGGTGGCGTAGTTAATAAAGAACGCCCCCACGCCGACCTGCGCCGCCACGTAGAAGAACTGGGTAATCACCCCGCCGACAAAGTGTTTGTGCTGCCACAAGCCTTGCGCGATTTCGCCCTGTTCCGGCCGCTCTTCCTCACGGATATCCGGCAGCCGGGTGCGGCTGAACAGCAAGGCAATCAGCAGCACCAGCGCGGCGATCGCCACATAAGTCACCTTCACCGCGCTCTGGTCACCGCCGCTTGCCCCCTGGGTTGCGGAGAAAAACAGCGTACCGCCGATCATCGGCCCGATGAACTGTCCCAGGCCGTTAAAAGACTGGGCGAGGTTGAGCCGCCGTTCCGCGCCCTGCGTATCGCCCAGCACCGTAGCGTAAGGGTTGGCCGCGGTTTCCAGGCAACCCAGGCCGCAGGCAATGACAAACAGCGCAAACAGGAAGGCGCCGAAGCTATTGGCGGAGGCCGCCGGCACAAACAACAGCGCCCCCAGCGCATACAGGCACAGCCCCACCAGAATGCCGGCCTTGTAACCTTTCCTATCCATAAAATAGCCGGCGGGCAGCGCTACCAGGAAATAAGCGCCGAAATACGCCGCCTGCAATAACCCCGACTGCGCCTTGGTCACGTGCAGGGTTTCCTGAAAATGTTTATTCAATACGTCCAACAGGCCATACGACAGCCCCCACATAAAGAACAGGCTGGTGACCAGGATAAAGGCCCAGCGTAAATTGGAGGTCGCCTTGACGCCCAGTTGTGGCGGGGCCGCACTTTTTTCAGCAAGCATTGATATATCCTCGGGTAGGGTAGTGAGATGTTGTTATTGCTGTTGCAAAGAGAATATCCGCTCCATCGCCACCCATTTTTCGCCCTGCGACGTCCAGGGGGTGGCCACCTGGTATTTCCACATCAGGGCTTCCCAGCGCTGCACATGGGGATTGCTCAGACCGGCGGCGTCAAACTGCCCGGCATCGAACGCCGGGCTGACCTCGACGATCATGAACAGCCGGGTGCCCAGCCGGTAAATCTCCATATCCAGGATGCCGTGCTCACGCAGATGTTCGGCAATTTCCGGCCAGATGCGTTGGTGGTGGCGCTGATACTCCTCAATCAGCGCCGGTGAATCGACCAGATCGAGCGCCTGGCAAAAGCGCCGCGGCAAACCCGCAGAGCCCTTCATGTGAGCGCCCGATCAAGGTGCAGGTAGCCGCCGTCCACCGACAGCCACTGCCCGGTGGTGTGCGACGACCGCGATGAGATCAAAAACACCACGGTGTCGGCGATTTCCTGCGGCGTGGTCATCCGCTGTTCGAACGGAATGCGCGCGGTAATTTTCTCAAGCTGCTGCTCCGGCTGTTCGAAGGTATTGATCCAGCGCTGATACTGCGGCGTGATCACTTCCGCCGGTACTACGGCATTCACTCGCACCCCGTCATGGCGCAGCGATACCGCCCACTCGCGCGTCAACGCCAGTACCGCCCCCTTGGCGGCGGTATAACCGCTGGTGCCGCCCTGCCCGCTGAGCGCAGTTTTGGAGGCGATGTTGACGATGGCCCCCTTGCTGCGTTGCAACGCCTGCTGGCACAGGTGCGCCATCAGATAGTAATGAATCAGGTTTTTCTCCAGCGATCCGACAAACGCCTCTCGCCCCGCCTCCAGCCCGACGCCATCGTTCACTCCGGCGTTATTCACCAATCCGTCGAGGCGGCCGAAGGTTGCCAGAGTTTGCGCCACCGCTCGCCGGCAGTCGTTTTCTTCACAGAGATCGGTGATGATCACTTCGCTCTGCGGCTGCAACCGGCGCAGTGCCGTCAGGAAATCCGCCTCCGGCTCCGCGTTGGTGACAATCACCGGAATCGCCCCTTCTTCCGCCAGCAGGCGGGAAATGGCCGCGCCGATGCCGGAACCGCCGCCGGTGACAATCACCACTTTCTCTTTCAGATACAAATCCATCACTCAACTCCGTTAATCCGTAGCTAGCCCATAGCCAGGCTGTAAACGCGGCTGGCTGTCCCGCCCCAAATTGCCGCCTGCTGTGCGGGGCTCAGCGCGGCGACGGCCTGTTCGCACAGGCGATAAACCTGGCCGTAATCGCCGGCCAGCAGGCACACCGGCCAGTCGGAGCCGAACATCAGCCGCTGCGGGCCGAACGCCTCCAGCGCCGCCTCAAAAAACGGCAACAGCTGCTGCGCCTGCCAACCGCCGCCTGGCACTTCGGTAATCAACCCGGACAGCTTGCAGGCCACGTGGGGCAACGCCGCCAGCGGCTTGATTTGCTGCGCCCAATGTTGCGCGCCCCGGGCGATATCCGGCTTGCCGAGATGATCCAGCACCAGCCAGTAATCGTCGTGCCGGGCGGCAAACTGCGCCGCGGCCGCCAGATCCCGGTGAGTGACCAGAATGTCGTAGACATAACCGTGCCGCTGCAGTGCCTGCATGCCGCACCGCACCGCCTGTCGCTCCAGCCAGGCCGCCGGTTGCGGCTCATCCTGAACCAGATGGCGCAGACCGCGCAGCAGCGGCTGTTGGCGCAGTTCATCAAGCCGTTGCGGCAACCGTGGCGAAGCAATATCCAGCCAGCCCACCACGCCGGATACGCCACGGCTTTGCTGCACCTGCGCCAGCAGCGTCCGGGTTTCCTGCTCGCACTGGCGGGCCTGCACCACCAGCGCGCCGTCGAAACCGTGGCGTTCCAGCAGCGGTTCGAGCTGCGCCGGGCCGTAGTCCTGGCGCAGCACCGCCATCTGTTCGCTAATCCACGGATACTCTTGCGGCCGGTAGCGCCAATAGTGTTGGTGAGCGTCGATGCGCAACATGCCGTGCTCCCGCTTCAACCGCGGAACCGATACTGTTCGATCGACGCAGGATGCATCTCGATCGAATACCCAGGGTGTTGCGGCGGCATGTAGGCCGCGCCCCGGATATCGCAAGGATGAATAAAATGCTCATGCAGGTGGTCAACGTATTCGATCACTCGCCCATCGTGGGTGCCGGCGATGCACAGGTAATCGATCATCGACAGATGCTGCACGTATTCGCACAGCCCTACGCCACCGGCATGCGGGCACACCGGCAAGTTGTATTTCGCCGCCATCAGCATCACCGCCAACACCTCGTTGACCCCGCCAAGGCGGCAGGCGTCGATCTGCACCACGTCAATCGCCCCGCGCATGATGAACTGCTTGAACATAATGCGGTTCTGGCACATCTCGCCGGTGGCGACCTTGACCGGATGGATCCCTTCGCGGATGCGGCGATGCCCCTCAACGTCGTCCGGGCTGGTCGGTTCTTCGATAAACCAGGGTTTGGCGAATGCCAGGTGCTTCACCCACGGAATGGCGTCGTTGACTTCCCACACCTGGTTGGCGTCGATCATCAGTTGGCGGTCGGGGCCAATCACTTCGCGAGCGATGCGCACGCGGCGGATATCGTCTTCCAGGTCACGGCCCACTTTCAGCTTCAGGTAGGAGAAACCGGCGTCGACCGCTTCCTGACACAGCCGACGCAGCTTGTCGTCCGGGTAACCCAGCCAGCCGGCGGAGGTGGTGTAGCACGGATAGCCTTCCTCCAGCAGCCGCGCCAGACGCTGTTCTTTACCCTCGGCCCGCTGGTTCAGCAGGTTGAGCGCCTCCTGCGGCGTAATGCAGTCGGTGATGTAACGGAAATCGATGCAGCGCACCAGTTCCTCCGGCGACATCTCCGCCACCAGCCGCCACACCGGTTTGCCCACGGATTTGGCCCACAGATCCCATACCGCGTTCACCACCGCCCCGGTCGCCAGGTGGATAGCGCCCTTGTCCGGCCCAATCCAGCGCAGTTGGCTGTCGCCGGTAAAACGCCGCCAAAACGCGCCCATGTCGGCGGCGATCTCCTCAAGCCGAACGCCGACAATCTGATGCTCCAGCGCGCGGATCGCCGCGCAGCAGATCTCGTTGCCGCGGCCGATGGTAAAGGTCAGCCCGTGGCCGCGCAGATCGGCGTGGTCGGTCTCCAGGATCACGTACGCCGCCGAATAGTCCGGATCCGGGTTCATCGCGTCGGATCCGTCCAGCCCCAGCGACGTGGGGAAACGAATATCTTCAACCCGCAGTGCGGTAATCGTCGTCATGGTGCGGCTCCCCATCAGGCCTGTACGGTTGTTTGACGCTGTTCACCCAATCCCTCGATACCCAGACGCATCGTCTGCCCGGCCTTCAGGTAGATGGGTTGCGGCTTCTGCCCCATACCCACGCCCGGTGGCGTGCCGGTGGAGATCACGTCGCCCGGCTGCAGGCTCATAAAGCGGCTCAGGTAGCTGATGATGTGCGGAATGCGGAAGATCATGGTGCCGGTGTTGCCGTCCTGATAGCGTTTGCCGTCCACCTCCAGCCACAGGTTCAGGCGGTGAGGGTCGGCAATTTCATCGGCGGTTACCAGCCAGGGGCCGGTGGGGCCGAAGGTGTCGCAGCCTTTGCCCTTGTCCCAGGTGCCGCCGCGCTCAATCTGGAATTCACGCTCGGAAACGTCGTTAATCACGCAATAACCGGCGACGTGGCGCAGGGCATCCTGCTCACTGATATAACGCCCGCCCTGGCCGATGATCACGCCCAGCTCCACTTCCCAGTCGGTTTTGACCGAATCGCGCGGAATTTGCACGTCGTCGTTTGGCCCCACCACCGCGCTGGTCCATTTGCTGAACACCACAGGTTCGCCGGGGATCGCCGCACCGGTCTCCGCCGCGTGATCGGCGTAATTGAGGCCAATGCAGATAAACTTGCCGATCTGGCCGACGCACGGCCCCAGGCGCGGTTGCCCCTCGACCAGGGGCAGTTGGTTGATATCCAAGGCACGCAGCTTTTCCAGTGATGCCGGCAGCAGCGCTTCACCGCTGACATCGGCGATATGCTGCGAAAGGTCGCGGATCTGGCCGTTATTGTCCAACACCCCCGGCCGCTCTTGCCCCGGTGCGCCATAGCGTAAAAGTTTCATAGATTCCTCAATCCTCCGTAGAAGCGCCTTCGACGACGCCGCAAAACGTAAAAATCAGTTGCTCCAGCCGCCGTCGATAATCTGCACCGTGCCGGTGGTATAAGAGCTGGCGTCCGAGGCCAGATACAGCGCCAACTGGGCAATCTCGGCGGTAGTGCCGATGCGGCCAATCGGCTGGCGGGCGACAAACGCCTGATACACCTCTTCTTCGCTGCGCCCCTGTTCACGCGCCTGCTCGGCAATGCGCTGACGCAGCGACGGCGATTCCACCGTGCCGGGACAGATGGCGTTACAGCGGATGCCCTGGGTAACGTAATCCGCCGCCACCGAACGCGTCAGGCCGATCACCGCCGCCTTGGTGGTGCTGTAAGCAAAGCGGTTCGGCACCCCTTTCACGCTTGAGGCGACCGAAGACATATTGATAATCGAGCCGTTTTTACGCGCCAGCATGCCGGGCAGGAAGGCGCGGATCATACGGAACATCGCCGTCACGTTCAGCTCGGTGGCGAACGCCCACTGCGCTTCGCTGCACGTCAAAATCGACCCGCTGTGCACCACGCCTGCGCAGTTAAACAACACGTCGACGGGTCCGAGGGTTTCCGCCGCCGCGGCTATCGCGGCCGGGTCGGTCACGTCAAGCGTCAGCGCCTGGATGCCGGGCAGCCCCTGCAGTTGGCCGGTGTCGATATCGGTGGCGATCACTTCCGCGCCCGCCTCGGCGAACAGCCTGGCGGTGCTGAAACCGATCCCCTGTCCGGCGGCGGTGATCAGTACGCGTTTCCCGGTTAAATTCATTTTCGCTCCCTTGGCCTAAAGGTCCAATGGTCAGGCCATTAAAGGCGGTTAAAGGTCAGGCCTTTAACATGACAAAAGACGCTTTACGCGTTATCGTTTGGTGAGAATGTTATGAGACACAGTTAAAACAGCATTTTTGATTAACCAACTTTTTACACTTGATTAACCATTACTCAAGCGAGTTGACTAATAACTGTGCGCTGAATCACTTATCGCTAAACAGCTCAAGGTAACCCATGCCCATTACCCGACTGGAAAATCCTCGTATTTACAGACAGATAGCCGATCAATTAAAGCGGCTCATCGAAAACAACGAATTCCCCCCGGGCAGCCGCCTGCCGTCCGAGCGGGATCTGGCCCAGCAGTTACAGGTCAGCCGCGCCTCGGTACGCGAGGCGCTGATTGCGCTGGAAGTGATTGGTCTGGTCGACGTAAAAGTCGGTAACGGGGTGATCGTTCGGGCACAGGCGCCGATTTTGGCCTCGCAGGAACCGGTAATGGCGCAGGCCGGGCGCGACCAATGGGCGGAAATCGATGACGAACTGAATATCGAGCTGGATTTTAACGCCGAGTTGCCGCCGTTCTCGCTGCTGCAAACCCGTTTGTTGATCGAACCGGAAACCGCCGCACTGGCGGCACGCCATGCCACCGACGAAGAGCTGGCGGGCATTCGGGCTGCCTATGAGCAAAACTGCCGCGATAACCGCGCCGGATCGGCCACCCACCCCGGCGACCGGCTGTTCCATATCCGCATTGCCCAGGCCAGCGGCAACCCGGCCTACGCGTTCGTTATCGGCCACCTGCTCGGCCACCGCTACGGCAGCATGTTCCGCGTGCTGCAACGTCACTATACGCCGGACGATATGCCGCACCGTTCAGAACAGGAACATAGGGCGATCCTGGAGGCGATCGAGGCGCGTGACGTGCGCGGCGCACGCAAGGCGATGAAAGCGCATCTGGATGAAGTGATCGCCATCTTTACCCGCGCGCAATAGGCCGTTTCGGTACGGCGGGGGCAAGGGTAAAAATTTTTGACGGACCGCTCTTTTTTCCACATGCAGCAGGGGCCAAGGCACATTACACTGGCAGCATATTGCACCCAATGGCTTTCAAGTTGCAGCGAGCGCAGGTAACAACGCCGCAGCGCGAAAGACGACGGGTATAGGCCGTGTCACGCCACGGCCCGGGCCCTTTCCCTGCAGCCTTTTAACATGGATAACGATCGTTGAAGAACTCTTTCCGCGCTTCATTGCTGGCGCTGAGCCTGTGCGCCGCGCCACTGGCCGCTCAAGCCGCCGACCCGCAACTGGCCTCGCAAATCGTCGACCAGTATGCCGAACACATTTTCTTCAACAGCGGCGCCACCGGCATGGCGCTGGTGGTAATTGATAACAATCAGGTGGTTAACCGCAGCTTTGGCGATACCAAGCCGGGCAACGATCTGCGCCCGCGCCCGGATTCGCTGATCCGCATCGCCTCGATCACCAAGCTGATGACCAGCGAAGTGATGGTCAAAATGGCGGCGGAAGGCCGGGTCAAGCTGACCGATCCGCTGCGAAAATACGCCCCGCCGGGCGCCTTCGTACCGGCTTACAATTCGCGCCAACCCATTACCCTGCTGAACCTGGCGACCCACACCAGCTCGCTGCCGCGCGAGCAACCGGGTCAAAAACCGGCGAAAACGCCGGTGTTCACCTGGCCGACCAAGGCACAGCGCTGGCAGTGGCTCGAACACGCCAACGTCACAGTGCCGCCGGGCGTGCGCGCCGCCTATTCCAACCTGGCCTATGATCTGCTGGCAGACGCTTTGTCGCGAGCGGCAAACAAACCTTATAGCGCTCTGCTGCGCGAAAAAATCACCGCGCCTCTGGGCATGGTCGACACCACCCTGACCCCCAGCGCCGAACAGTGCTCGCGCCTGATGGTGGCGGCAGCCGGGCCAAGCGCCTGCCGCGATACCACCGCAGCCGGCGGCAGCGGCGGGGTTTATTCCACCCCGCGCGACATGCAGCGCTGGATGCAACAGTTCCTCTCTTCCAACACCGCCGGCGCACGCAAATCGACGGCGGCCAGTGAACAAACCATGTACTTCCAGCGCAGCGATCTGGTGTCGCTGAAAGGCATGGACGTACCGGGTGAAGCAAGCGCGTTGGGATTGGGTTGGGTGTATATGGCGCCGAAGGACGGCCTGCCGGGCATTATTCAGAAAACCGGCGGCGGCGGCGGCTTTATTACCTATATGGCGATGATCCCGCAGAAAAATATCGGCGTCTTCGTGGTGGTAACCCGTTCAGAACTGACCAAATTCACCAATATGAGCGATCCGGTTAACCGGCTGGTGGGGGATTTGGCGGCCAACAAAAGCTAGCGCCGCGGCGTGAATGTCGGGGCGAGCAGGCTCGCCCCGACAACACTCAGGCCAAAGTCATTTCGTGCATCACCGGATGGAAGTTGCGTTTGAAGTAGATCAGGCCGTTACCGGCGGCGCTCACCAGGATCTGGCGGATCTGCACCAGATACACCTGATGGGTGCCGATGCTCTGGATCTGCGCGATCTCCCCTTCCAGGCTGGCCAGCGCATTGCGCAGGGCCGGCTGGCCCAATGGGCCGCTTTGCCATTCCTCCAGCCGGAAGCGATCCTCCATGCTGACGTCGGTCATGCCGGCGAAATGGCGCGCCATCAGCTCCTGCTCGTGGTTCAGCACGTTGACGCACAGCCGCTGATTCTCCTGGAAGACCGGGTTCATCGCGCTGTTGCGGTTAATGCATACCAGCAGCGTCGGCGGCGTATCGGTCACCGAGCAGACCGCCGTGGCGGTGATGCCGCAGCGCCCCGCCGGGCCGTCGGTAGTCACAATATTCACCGCCGCAGACAGGCTGGCCATGGCGTCGCGAAACCGCAGACGGTGTTCATTTTCCTGAGACATACAACCCTCCTCCTGAATTACTTCAGCAGATTATCCAGCTGATTAATATCGCCATTGTTATGCAGGTGCGGCACTTTCCAGCCGTGCTGATCGTAATCGGACAGGCACTTGTCGACCATCTGCATCATCTGATCCATGGTGCCGGATCCCTGCGCGTGGCGCAGACACTGCAGGCGGATCTCATCCTGGCTGCCGGCATAGTTGATCTCATACAGCTCATGACGGCCGCCGAACTCGCTGCCGATCGCATCCCACATCAGCTTGAGGATCTTGATCCGCTCGACGTGATCCATACCGTCCGATCCGCGCACATAACGCGCCAGGTATTTGTCGATCTCCGGATTGTTCATGTCGCGCACGCTGGACGGCAGATAAATCAGCCCGCTGGTGACGTTCTTTTCGATGATGTGCTTCACCTTGGTGTAGGCCATCGGCGCCATCACTCGGTAGGTCTGCAACGCGGCGGAATCCGGCAGATAGGCGCCGTTTTCCCATTTTGTGGACTCCGCGCACATCGCATCGCTCAGCGACCAGAACAGGTTGCGCCAGGCCACCACTTCGCCGAGATCGGCCTGCACGCCGCGAAACTCCAGCACGCCGGTGCAGGACAGGCTCTTTTGCAGCAACGCGGTGATAAAGTCCATCTTCACTGCCAGGCGCACGCAGGCCTGCAGCGGGAACAGCCGGGCGAAACCGCCCTGGGTGCTCCAACGGCGACAACGATCGAAATCGCGGTAGATCAGCACGTTTTCCCAGGGGATCAATACGTGATCCATAATCAGGATCGCATCGTTCTCGTCAAAACGGCTCGAGAGCGGGTAATCGAACGGCGATCCGGTCGCGCCGGCCACCAGCTCATAGGAGGCGCGGGAGATAAGCTTCACCCCTTCGGCATCCATAGGCGCCACAAACATCAGCGCAAAGTCCGGGTTATCGCCCATCACCTGGGCGGAGCCGAAGCCGATAAAGTTGTAGTGGGTCAGCGCCGAGTTGGTCGCCACCACCTTGGCGCCGCTGACGATAATGCCGGCGTCGGTCTCTTTCTCCACCTGGATATAAACGTCTTTCACTTCGTTGACCGGCTTGTGGCGGTCAATCGGCGGGTTGACGATGGCGTGGTTAAAGTACAGGCCGGTTTCCTGAATGCGCTTGTACCAATGGCGGGCGTTATCGGCGAACTGACCGTAAAACTCCGGGTAAGCCCCCAAAGCGCAACCGAAGGCCGCCTTGTAATCCGGGGTGCGCCCCATCCAGCCGTAGGTCTGGCGCGACCAGTCGGCGATGGCGTCACGCTGCTGGCGCATTTCTTCCGGGCTGCGGGCGTAGCGGAAGAACTTGTGGGTGTAACCGCCGTTGCCGGTGTCGGTATTCCAGCACAGGCGATCCTGGCTGACCGGATCGTGCAGCGCGTCGTACAGTTGGCCGACCGAAGCCGCCGCATTGCGGAACGCCGGGTGGGTGGTGACGTCCTTCACCCGCTCGCCGTAAATATAGATTTCGCGGCCATCCTGCAGGCTTTTCAGGTATTCGGCGCCGGTGAACGGGCGTTTGCTGTCGGCACGAAAGTCTTCTGGTTTCATTTAAGTCTTCCTCGTAATCGGCATTTTCCAGACCCTGGATTTGGTCGTCTGTTAAATATATGTTTCTTTTTGGTTGCTTAATTGAAGCTGCCAACGCCGGTTTCGAGAAGAGACTTTTGCGGCAATCGCCGGTACTTTTCAGGCGGATTGGCCGCAATGGCTGCGAATTGTGATCCAGGTTACGAAAGGGGATGTTGTGCGGCGCGGTAGGTCGAAGGCGAGCAGCCTTCCAGGCGATTGAAAAAACGGGCGAAGTAGGCCGGGTCCTTGAACCCGAGGCTGTAAGCGGTCTCATGCACGGTACAGGCGCTGAACAGCAGCATACGCTTGGCCTCGCGCAGCAGCCTGTCGAAGATCAGCCGTTTGGGGGGCTGGTTGGCGAAGCGGCGGCACAGATCGTTCAGCCGTGATTCGGTCACCCCCAGCGCCCGCGCATAGTCCGGCACCGGCAGGTGATCGCGAAAGCGCTCATCCACCATTTTGTTGAAGCGCTGGAACAATTTCAGCTCGCCGCGCACCCCGCTGGTGGCGGTATCTTCCAACGCGGCATTGCGCAGCAGCAGGGTAAACACCGCCTGCGCCAGCAGCGCCAGCGTCTGCTCGCGGCCGGCCAGTTGCTGGCCGAATTCACGGCGGATCAGCGCCCAGTAATGGCTCAGCGCCGCCAGCTCCTGCGGGGCGTCCGCCATCGACAGACAGATGCCCGGCATATCGAGCGCCAGATTGCTGCCGGGATACAGCCGCTCCAGCAGCGGCCAGATCAGCTCTTGGCGCACCGTCAGCACGTGGCCGTCACTGATCGGCTCGGTGAAGAACGCATGCGGTACCGAGGGCGGCGTCAGGATAAACAGCGGCGCCTGCACCGAATAGTGCTGGCTGTCCAGCTGCAACTCAATCTTGCCGGTCTCCAGAAAATGCACCTGGAAGAAACGGTCGTGCCAATGCACCTGCATGTCGCGGCCAAAAAACGCCGCCAGCCCGGCGAAGGTTTCGTAATGCACCTCATCGGCGGCGTAGCGCGCATCGTACTCTTTGCAGATGTCGATATTGGCGATAAAGCCGGTACTTTTCTGCACATCCTCCTCCCTCAGCGATGAGATCAGTGATAAGCCTGATATCAGGCTTATGGCGTGGCCCGCGGACGCGAGCCCTGCATCGGAATGCGCCAGACGATCAACGCCCCGATGACCAACAGCGCCGCCACGAAATACAGCCCGGCGTTAAAGCTGCCGGTCAGATCCTTAAACCAACCGATCAACAGCGGGCTGAGCGCCGATCCTATATTGCCGGTGGCGTTGATCACCGCGATCCCTATCGCGCGCGCCTCCAGGCTGATGGATTGATCCGGCGTGGTCCAGAAGATCGCCATCGCGGTGAAGGACCCCACCGAAGCCATGACGATCCCCAGCAGTTGGATCAAGCTGTGATCGGTGGCCGAGGCCAGCAACCAGCCGGCGGCGGCAAACAGGTAGGGCAGCGCGGTATGCCGCTTGCGCTCCTGCAGGCGATCCGATCGCTTGCTCCACCACATCATGCCGGCGATGGTGCAGATCTGCGGGATCGCCGCCAGAATGCCGATCACGATATTGCTGCTGCCCTGGTTGAAGCTCTGCAGGATCTGCGGCGTCCAGATGTTGATGGCGCTCAGGGTGTTGGTCAGGCAAAAATAGGCCAGCGTGTACATCAGTACGATCGGAGTGAACACCTCACGCCACAGGCTGCGCTGCTGCATCGCCCGGTGGCTGCGCGGCCCGTTCGGCTGCACCAGTTGCAGCTTGTCGGCGTCCATCATCGCCCTCAGGCTGGTTTTTTCTTCGTCGGTCAGCCATTTGGCCTTGGCCGGCGTATCGTCGAGATAGAACCACACCACCACGCCCAGCAACACCGAAGGAATGCCTTCCAGCAGGAACAGCCATTGCCAGCCCTTGAGGTTCATCACCCCGTCCAGCGCCAGAATGTAGCCCGATACCAGGGAACCGATCGCCATGGTCACCGGCATGGCGATCATAAACAGCGCGTTGGCGCGGGCGCGGTAAAAGGCCGGGAACCAGTAGGTGAGATACACCAGAATGCCGGGCAGGAAACCGGCCTCGGTGATGCCGACGATCATGCGCAACACGTACAGGCTGGTCGGGCCGGTGGCGAACAACGTGCAGGTCGAGGCAATGCCCCACAGCACCATGATGGTAGCGATCCAGCGCCGCGCGCCGACGATCCCGAGCATGATATTGCTGGGAATGCCGAAGATCACATAGGTGACGTAAAACAGCGTCGCCGCCAGGCCAAACATGGTCGAACTGAGGCCGAGATCCTTGCCCATCGTCAGCCCGGCGAAACCGATGTTGATGCGGTCGAGGAAAGAGAAAACAAACAGCACAAACAGGAAAATAATCAGTCGCCGAAATAACTTTTTAATCACCGATTGCTCGGCGGCGGTTAACGCTTTATGTTGCTGCGCCGGGTTGGCCGGCGGCAGCGAATCGACGTTGCTCATGGTAGCTCCGATTAATAAACGCCCGGGGATTGCGGTTGCGCCGGCGGCAGATCCTGTTTAAAACGGCTCGCCAGGGATTCCGCCGCACGCGCCAGCAAGGTGGTGTCCACCCCAACGGCGACAAACAGCGCGCCGGAGGCCAGGTAATGCTGCGCCAACTGCGGATTGGCCATCAGGATGCCCGGCGCTTTGCCGGCCGCGCTGATGCGCGCGATGGCGTCGTCAATGGTGCGTTGCACTTCGGGGTGCTGCGGGTTGCCGGCAAACCCCATGTCGGCGCTCAGATCCGCCGGGCCGATAAACACCCCGTCGACGCCTTCCACCTGCAAAATGGCGTCCAGATTTTTCACCGCCTCGCGGGTTTCGATCTGCACCAGCACGCACATCTGCGCATCGGCCTGCTGCAGATAATCCGGCACCCGATTCCAGCGAGAAGCTCGCGCCAGCGCACTGCCGACGCCACGTACGCCGTGCGGCGGATAACGGGTGGCTCGCACCGCCTCGCGCGCTTGTTCGGCATTCTGAATCATCGGGATCAGCAGGGTCTGCGCACCGACGTCCAGCAGCTGCTTGATGATCACCGCATCGTTCCAGGGCGGGCGCACCACCGGGTGGCTCGGGTAAGGTGCTATCGCCTGCAACTGGCCCAGCACCGTCTGCACGTTGTTGGGCGCGTGTTCGCCGTCGATCAGCAACCAGTCGAAACCGGCGCCGGCCAACAGTTCCGCGCTGTAACTGCTGCACAGACCCAGCCACAGGCCAATCTGCGGGCGCTTTTCCTGCAATGCCCGTTTGAAATGGTTGGTTAACATTGAACCCCCTTAAACGAACCGGCAGCTGATACAACCCATCGGGCCATAATCAACGTGGAAGGTATCGCCGCGCCGCGCGGGCACCGGCCGGGTAAAGGAACCGCCGAGGATCACCTGGCCGGCCTCCAGCTCTACGTCATACGGGAACAGCTTGTTGGCCAGCCAGGCGACGCCGTTGGCCGGGTGGTTGAGCACCGCCGCCGCCACCCCGGACTCTTCGATCACCCCGTTGCGGTACAGCAACGCACTGATCCAACGCAGGTCCAGCGCGTCCGGTTTGATCGGCCGGCCGCCCATCACCACCCCGGCGTTGGCGGCATTATCGGAAATGGTGTCGAACACCTTGCGCGGCCGCTGGGTCTGCGGATCGACGTTATGGCTGCGCGCATCGATGATCTCCAGCGCCGGAATGACGTAATCGGTGGCGTTGTACACGTCGAACAGTGTGCAGTTCGGCCCGCGCAGCGGTTTGGCCAACACGAACGCCAGCTCCACCTCGACGCGCGGCACGATAAAACGATCGACTGGAATGTCGCTGCCGTCGTTGAAGAACATGTCATCCAGCAGCGCGCCGAAATCCGGTTCGGTGATCTGCGAGCTGACCTGCATGGCGCGCGAGGTCAGGCCGATCTTATGGCCCTTCAGCGTACGGCCTTCGGCGATCTTCAGCGCCACCCACTGCCGCTGAATGGCATAAGCGTCTTCAAGGGTGATCTCGGGATGATCCAGCGACAGCGCGCGGATCTGTTCGCGGCTCTGTTCCGCCTGGTGCAAGCGCTGCACGGCGCGGCTAATCAGCTCTTTATCCAACATTTACGGCCCCTTACTCTTTGCGAAATAGCGCATGGACATTGTTCTGCTTATAATTCAGCACCGGATCCAGCTCTTCAAGGGTGAAGGACAGCGCCAGATAACGGCTGGCCATCAACGCGGCAAAGTGTTCCTTGATCAGCGCAAACAGCATCTCGCCGACCTGCTCGCGGCTTTCCAGACTGCGGCCGTGTCCGATCTTCAGCGTCATATGCACGAAGGCGTAATCCTGCTTGCCGTCGGCCATCTGCCAGGTGTCCAGCCAGAGGGCGCGGCTGCGTACCCCGGCCAGCGGGAAGATGCCGGTGTCCGCCAGCGCCTGATTGACCTTGGCGAACAAGGCGGGAAGATCGGCCTCTTCGCGGATGTTGTTGGTGCATTCAGCATAAAAATGCGGCATAGCAATCTCCGAACGGCGAATTTGCGCGGGCAAGCTGCCCGCGCGGCGGTGGTTACAGGGTGTTGCCGAGCTTGAAGCCTTTTTCCGTATCGCCCTCGCGGGTGTAGGAAAAACCGTCTGCGCCGATGGTGACGGCCATTTCGCTTGGCGCACTGCGTTCGATGACCGGCTGCGGCCGGCCGTCGAGATCCAACACTTGCGATCCTTCGGTGTACCAGCTCGGCACCACCGGGTTACCCCACCAGTCGCGGCGCTGGTTGTCGTGCACATCCCAGGTCACGGTCGGGTTATCCGGATCGCCGGTGTAGTAGTCCTGGGTATAGATCTCCACCCGGTGTCCATCGGGATCGCGCAGATAGAGATAGAAGGCGTTGGAGACGCCGTGGCGGCCGGGGCCGCGTTCGATCAAATCGGATTTACGCAGCGCGCCGAGCTTGTCGCAGATGGCCAGAATGTTGTGCTTTTCATGGGTGGCGAAGGCGATATGGTGCATGCGCGGCCCGGCACCGCCGGTCATCGCGGTATCGTGCACCGTGGCTTTGCGGCGCATCCAGGCGGCGTAAACCACGCCGTTTTCATCGCGGATATCTTCCGTCACGCGGAAACCCAGCCCCTGGATGTACTCCACTGCTCGCGGGACGTCGGGCGTAATTTGGTTAAAGTGATCGAGGCGCACCAGCGCACCCGGCGTGTAGAGATCGTAACGCCAGGCCAGGCGTTCGACGTGCTGCACGTCGTAGAAAAACTCGTACGGAAAGCCGAGCGGATCTTCAACCCGCACCGCATCGCCGATGCCTTTGACGAAGCCCTTCACCCGGCGCTCGGTGCGGCAGCCCAAGGCGTTGAAATAGGCTTCGGCGCGGTCGACGTCTTCCGGCGTGCGCACGCGGAAAGCAAAGGCCGCAACGGCGGCCACCGGGCCTTCGCGCAGCACCAGGTTATGGTGAATAAACTCTTCCATCGAACGCAGGTACAGGGTTTTCTCATCCTCGGCGGTGACCACCAGGCCAAGGATGTCGACGTAGAATTCGCGCGCCGCTTTAAGGTTGGTTACCTGAATTTCCATATAGGCACAGCGCACAACGTCGGGAGCAGGGACAGCATGGGTGGTAAGTTTTATCGTCATCGTTCTCATCTCTTTCGTTTTTGTTGTGGCCTGAGGCTTAGACGCCCCATTTCGGGATTGGGTGGTCCCCCATGGAAATACAGACGTTCTTCATCTCGGCGAACACCTCAAAGCTGTATTCGCCACCCTCGCGGCCGGTGCCGGAGGATTTCACGCCACCGAACGGCTGGCGCAGATCGCGTACGTTTTGGGTGTTGACGAACACCATGCCCGCTTCAATATTGCGGGCCAGACGCAGCACCTTGCTCACATCCTGCGTCCAGATGTACGACGCCAGGCCGTACTCCACGTCGTTGGCCATGCGCAGGCCGTCTTCTTCCGATTTGAACGGCAGCAGACAGGCCACCGGCCCGAAGATCTCCTCCTGCGCGACGCGCATCCGGTTGTCGACATCCGCCAGCACCGTCGGGCGCAGGAAGTTGCCGTGGCTCAGCCCGGCCGGTTTTTCCGGGCCGCCGGCCAACAGGGTCGCCCCTTCTTCCATCCCCAGGCGGATATAGCCGGAGACTTTTTCCCAGTGCTGCGGGCTGATCAGCGCCCCCACCTGGGTGTTGGGATCCTGCGGATCGCCCACGCGCAGGCGGTTGGCGCGCTCGGCGAAACGTTTGACGAATTCCGGGTAAATGCTTTCCTGAATAAAGATGCGCGAACCGGCGGTGCAGCGTTCACCGTTGATCGAGAAGATGGTGAACAGCGCGGCGTCCAGCGCGCGTTCGATGTCCGCATCCTCAAAAATCAGCACCGGTGATTTACCGCCCAGCTCCATAGAGAATTTCTTCAACCCGGCGCTTTCAATGATACGGCGGCCGGTGGCGGTACCGCCGGTGAAGGACACGGCGCGTACGTCTTTATGGCGCACCAGCGCGTCGCCGGCAGTAGCGCCGTAGCCCTGCACCACGTTGAGCACCCCGGCCGGGATGCCGGCTTCCAGCGCCAGTTCGCCCAGGCGATCGGCGGTCAACGGCGACAGCTCGGACATTTTCAGCACCGCAGTGTTGCCCAGCGCCAGGCAGGGCGCGGTTTTCCAGGTGGCGGTCATAAAGGGCACGTTCCACGGTGACACCAGCGCGCACACGCCAACCGGCTGGATCAGCGTGTAGTTGAGCATTTTGTCGTCCACCGGGTAGGTGCGGCCGTTCATCTGCTGGCAGATTTCGGCGAAGAACTCGAAGTTATGCGAGGCTCGCGGGATCAGCACGTTTTTGGTCTGGTGGATCGGCAGGCCGGTATCGGCGGTTTCCATCTCGGCGATCTGCGGCACGTTCTCGTCAATCAGCTCGCCCAGACGGCGCATCAGACGCGCACGCTCTTTCATCGGCGTATTGGCCCATTTCGGGAACGCGGCCTTGGCGGCGGCCACCGCCTGGTCGATCTCCCGTTGCCCGCCGGACGCCACCTCCGCCAGCACCTCGCCGTTGGCCGGGTTGCTGGTGGTGAAATACTCTTTGCTGGCGACGTTCTTGCCGTTGATCCAATGGTTGATGGTTTTCATCTCAGGCTTTCCTCGTAATCTTTTTCACTGATGATGTGGTTAACCAGACGGCCGATGCCCTCAATCTCCACCACCACTTCATCGCCCGGCTGCACGTCGGCCAGCCCTTTCGGCGTGCCGGTGGCGATCATGTCGCCCGGTTGCAACGTCATAAATTCGCTCAGGTAGGCGATCAGGAACGGGATATCGAAAATCATGTCGGCGGTGCTGCCACGCTGGCGCAGCTCGCCGTTGACGTAGGTGCTGAGCGCCAGGCGGTGCGGATCGGCGATATCATCGCGATCGACGATGTACGGCCCAATCGGCGTCAGGGTGTCGCGGCTTTTCACCCGCAGGTTCGGGCGGTAATAGTTTTCCAGATAGTCGCGGATGGCGTAGTCGTTGCACAGCGTATAACCCGCCACGTACTCCATTGCCCGTTCGCGGCTGACGTTGCGGGCGGTTTTACCGATCACTACCACCAGCTCGGCTTCGTAGTGCATATACGCCACGCCGGCCGGGCGTACCGACACCTGGCGGTGGCCGGTCAGGGTGTTCGGCGCCTTGAGGAACACCAGCGGTTCTTCCGGAGCCTTGAATTCCAGCTCGCTGGCGTGGTCGGCATAGTTGAGGCCCAGGGCAAACACCGTGCCCTGCGCCGGGGGCAGCCACTCGGCGTCCCGTTCCTGCAACACAGTGCCGTCCGGCAGGGTAACGTGCAGCTGCTCATCCACGCGGGCGTTAACAATCTGGCCATGATGGCGAATACGGGCGTGTCTCATGATAATTCTCCTGCCTGCGTCACGCGGTTGGTCAAAGTGGGCAGACCGGCGGCGCGCACCGTCACTTCATCCCCAGGTTTGATCTCCACCCGCTGGTGCGGGGTGCCAATCAGCACCGCATCGCCCGGTTGCAGGGTAATGAAATCGCTGATGGCGGCGATCAGTTCCGGCACCGAGCGCACCAGATCGGCGGTCGACCAACGATCCTGCTCCACGCCGTTGATTTCGGTGACGATCTCCAGCCTATCGGTCGCCGCCAGCTGGCCGATATCCCCCAGCGGGCAAAAACCGTCGCGACACTTGGCCTTGATCGCCGGGCGGTAGAAGCTGCTTTCCGGCAGGCTGACGTCGTTGGCCAGCGCATAGCCCGCCAGATAGTCCGCCACCCGCTCGGCCGGTACCTTGCGGGCGATATCGCCGATCACCACCGCCAGCGTAGCGCCGCTTTGCACCTTCTCACCGGCCGGGAACGGGATCGCCCCGCCGTTGGCGAGGTGGGTATTGCGCGGTTTGATAAACCACACCGGGGTCTTCGGCGGGGTTTTATAAGGTGGCTGATGAAACGCCTGATCCCAGGCGTCAATCTGGCTGCGGTGGTTCAACGCGACGGAAAATACGGTGCCTTTCATGCAAACTCCTCTCGTGACAGAACATGACAACCGGCATTCATTAATATATTAACGATTAGTTTTATACGCTGTTTACGATTTACGCAACGCGGTTGGATTGATTTGTGATCCTGATAACAAAATATTCACAACTGCGGAACATTGGCGTTATTATTCAAAGAATTAATCATTTTTTGGCGTATTTTTACCCGCAAGCCGCTTTTTCGCTTTATACGTTGGGGTAAATCTGGCTATTATTAAGTTATTAATAAATCAGGCCTGGCAGGGGCGTACTCTATTGCGCTCGTGGTCCCAGCATGCTGGGGCCCCAGAATCAGGGCCGACATACCGAACACCTTGACAGTAAAGGCCAAATCTATGCATGAATCCTTAACCATTGCCCTGTTGCAGGCGCGTGAAACCGCCATGGGGTTTTTCCGCCCGATCCTGAAAAGCCACAATCTGACGGAACAGCAGTGGCGCATCATCCGCGTGCTGGCCGACAGCCGTTCGATTGAATTCCACGAACTGGCGGCGGAGACCTGCATCCTGCGCCCCAGCCTGACCGGCATTTTGTCGCGCATGGAGCGCGATAAGCTGATTTTCCGCCTGAAGCCGGTCAACGATCAGCGCAAGCTGTACGTTTCGCTGACCCAGCCGGGCCAGGAGTTGTACGACGTGGCACGCCATCAGGTGGAACAGGGTTACCGCGAGATTGAAGCCGCGTTTTCGCAGCAGAAGATGGATCAACTGATGACGTTGCTGGACGAGCTGATCACCCTGGGCGACAAACTGCCGGCCAACGTGACGGCCCATCCCACCAAGAAATGATTCAATGAATCGGCATCCTCAAATGAACGGGCGTTGCAGCTAAATAGCTGTGTTTAATACCGCTACACCCTAAGCTTGAGGTGGGTGGGCGTCATGGCAGGTTAGCCGAGCGTTGAGCGCAGGGATGCACGATACGAGCCCCCAGGGACGGGTTCACGGCGCGTCGGCGTTCTGCATGACCCCCACCTGTAGCACTATTCGGCGCAGCTAGTTACGCCTGCAGCCAACCACGCTGCAGCGTCAAGTAAGAAGAGAATTCGCTTCCGGCAGCAGTGCGCCGCCGTCCACCACCAGCGTCTGGCCGGTGATATAAGCCGCCGCCGGCGAGGCGAGAAACACCATCGCCGCAGCGATGTCTTCCGGCTCCCCCAGCCGCCCAAGCGGGACGGCGGCGGCAATCGCCTGATTGACTGCCGCGCCGCCCAAATTGGCCATCGCCGGCGTGCGGATCATCCCCGGCTCCACGCCGTTAACCCGAATGCCCACCGGTGCCAACTCCAGCGCCGCCGCGCGAATAAACCCGTTCACGCCCGCCTTTGAAGCGGCGTAGTGTGCCAGCCCCGGATAAGCCACCCGCGGCCCGGTCACCGACGAGGTCACCAGCATGCAGCCGCCCAGGCGGCGCATCCACGGCAGCGCCGCCTGGGCCAGAAAGAACGGCGCCATCAGATTAACGCTCAGCGTGCGTTGCAACAGCGGGGCGTCAATGTCGGCAAACGGCGTCAGCGGGAAGTAGGCCGCATTGTGGACAACCACGTCCAGCCGCCGATACTGCTCCCCCACTGCCGCGACCCGTTCGGCAATCTGCGTCGCATCGGCCACATCGCAGGCCACGGCCTGCACCCGCCAACCTTGCCGCTGCAAGCTCTCCGCCGCGTCCTGCGCCTTGCGCAGTTGCAGATCGGCCATCACCACCGTCGCGCCCAGGCGGGCAAAAGCTTCGACAATCGCCAGCCCGATGCCCTGAGCGCCACCGGTCACCAACACCACCTGGCCACTGAAGGCATCGGCCGCATAGGTTGCGTTCATCGGCTACCCCCTGGGATGACGGGTGGTATTCAGCACCTGCGCATGAGCGCCCACCGCAAAATTGCTCAGCGCGCTGAAGTCGCTGCCCTGATAGCCGAGGATCTTGCCGTCGGTCCGCATCGCCTGCAGATCGATCATCACCACGCCCAGTGTCGGCACGATCTTCTCGCGCCACACGAACAGGTAAAGCTGCTCGGCGACTTTCACGTAATGACAACGATCGACGTCCGCCAGCCCTTTCTCGACGCCGTCCAGACACTGCCAGGCGTAAAAATTGTCGTTCAGGTAGATGTGCTCGTAACGTTCGGTCGGGCTGTAGGTGTACATATTGCGCATGCCGATCAATTCGTCGGTGAAATGCGGCAATGCGGCCGCCGCATTATCCAGCGTGCCGAAGCGGAATTCGGCGTTGACCGCCGTGAGCGGCAAGCCTTGTTCAACGCGGCTGAAAGCATCCAGCCGGGTTTGCCGTTCATCCGGCAATTGGCCGTACACCAGGGTGAAATTGCCCTGATTGCGATCGCACACCAGCGTCATGCTGGCGTTGTCTTGCGAGGGATCGAGAAAATCGATAAACAAAATGCCGGAGCGAATGCTGGTGGCGCGATAAGCAATACCTGCGCGCGCGCCCCAGCTCAGCGTTTGATCATCGGTAAAATGGCACTTCAGCGTTTCGCCCTCGGCAAAATGCAATGTCAGCGTGCTGCCGCTCAGCCCGAGCTGCCGTTCCAGCGTGTTGCTGTGCGGCGCAAAGCCTTCCGCCAGTGCGCCAACCTGAATAAATACCGCCTCTGTACTCATCTGATTCTCCTTAAAGGGAAGTAAAAGCCAACGTCGGCACGTCGACGATGGTAGAGCCGCCATCGGCCACCAGCGCCGCACCGGTAATGATTGACGCCTCGGTCGAGCAGAGAAAACGGCAGACGCCGGCAATGTCTTCCGCGCTGGCCGGGCGACGCAGCGGCACGTCGCGGCACACCATCCGGTAAGCCTGCTCCAGCGAGATCTGATGGGCGTCCATCAGCGGCTGCATCTCCTCGTCCGCCATCGGCGTAGTCACCCAACCGGGGCACACCGCATTGGCGCGTACCCCGAGCGGGCCATAATCGCGGGCGATGGAACGCATCAGCCCGATCAGCGCGTGCTTGGCGGTGACGTAACCGCACACCTCCGGTCCGGCGGCCAGCGAGGCGATAGAGGCGACGAACAGCAGGTTGCCGCCGGTTTTCACCAGTTCCGGCAGGCAGGCGCGCGCACTGGCGAAAGCGCTGTTGAGATTGCTGTCCAGCGCGCCTTGCCACTGCGCGTCACTCATGTCGGCAATGCGCCCAACCCCCATGCCGCCGGCGCAGCCGATCAGGCAATCGATGCGCCCGCCCTGCCGCAAAATGGCCGGCAGCAGGGTGGTGTTCCAGCTTTCGCCGCTCGACGCGTCGCCCACCAGCGCCACGGCGCCGATTTCCTCGGCCAGCAGCGCCAGCGGTTCGCGGCGACGGCCGATGATAAACACCCTGTCGCCCTGGGCGGCCAGCTGCCGGGCACAGGCGGCCCCCACGCCGGTGCCGCCGCCGGTAATCACCACCACTCTATTCATCCAGTTTCTCCATCAGTTGGCCGATCATCAGCAGGCTGCTCAGCAACAACCGCCGCTGTTCCGGTTCCAGCCGCAGGTAGCGACGGCCGGCCGGCAACCGGCTGACCACTTCAGACGCGGCAAAATGTTCGATATCCAGCCACCAGCGGCCGTCGGCCACCCTCAGTTGGATGCTGCGGAAATCAAGCTGCGTCAGCGTCTGGCCAATCTGCGGATAACGCTGCAAGGCGCCGATCACCCGCTGCGCCGTGGCATTGTCGCGGGTGGCGCGATAAACCACACCCCGCCGCCGCAGCCACCCCCCGGCGGTGATGCGCAGCGTCAGCGGCTCGGCCAACGTGCTTGCCCCCTGCAGGCGGAAGCGGTGGCTGACGATATGCGCCATAAACAACGAGCTGACCCGTTCGCTAATCTCAATCTCCGGCCCCTGCGGCAGCGTCAAGCGCAGTTGGCACGGCGCCAGGCGTTCGCAGGCATAGGGCTGAAGATTTTGCGCCAACCGAGTGAGCGTCGCCCCCGGCTGATAACCCGCCGGCTGTCGCCGCCACACGCGATTAAGTGAGGGAAGTAAGCCGATCAAACTGCGCCTCCTCGTTTTCCGTTTTGGCGAAGGCGGTTTCCAGCACCTGTTCGACCGGCACCGGTTTGAACGGGTTGACCTTCTGCACGCACAGCGTCCAGAACAGCGCATAGGCGGCGGTCAGGCCGATCATGATGCTGAAGGGGATATAAACGTCACGCGGGTTCATGCCCGGCGGAGTGATGTAGATAATCGCCAACACAATGCCGATGCTGGAGACGATTTGCGGCAGCGGGAACCACGGCGATTTGTAGGCGCGCGGCAGATCCGGCCGCCGAATACGCAGGATCACCACCGAGCAGGTCACCAGCAAGTAGGCCACACCCCAGGCGCACACCGCCGCCAGCACCAGCGGGAGAATGCGCTCGAGATTGCCCTGAATGACGAAGGCGTGTACGCAGGGGATCAGCACCGCCACCAGAATGCCCACCACCGGGGTTTTAAAGCACGGGTGCAGATAAGCGAAGATGCGCGGCAGCGCGCCGTCCAGCGCCATGCCGTACAGAATGCGCGGCACCGCCGCCATCAGCGTATTAATGGTCGCCGCCCCGGCCAGCAGCAGCCCGATACCGAGCCAATATTTGCCGAACTCGCCCATCACCTGCCCGGCAAAGGCCGGGATCGCCATCGGCGTGTCCAGCAAGTGAACGCCGTTGGCGGCATCCACCACCACGTTCTCCACCTGATGGCTGAGCGCGGCGCCGTAAAGCGCCATGCAGACCGCCACGCCGCACAGCCCCAGCGACATGGCGCGCGGGATCACTCTGGCGGAGCCTTTGATCTCCGGCGCCATCGGCGTCACCAGTTCGCAGCCGACGAACATAAACATCGCCATGCCGATCAGGCTGAACACCGCAAAGGGATCGCTCAGGCTCAGCGTGCTACCGAACCAGCCTTCCAGCGGCACCGCATGCGGCGACAGCAGCCCGGCGATACCGAAAATCACCAGCGTGCTCCACATGGCGAAAGTCAGCACGATCTCCGCCTTGCCGAATGCCTCGATGCCAAACGCATTGAGCAGACCGAACAGGATCACCAACCCGACGCCAATCATCCAGGAGGCGTTGTGGGTTTCCATCAGGGTGTTGAGGTGTTCGAAATTCACCAGCGCCATGATGCCGGAGAGAATGGTCTCGGCGGTGCCGGCAAAGATATGCACGATCAGATAGGCCGACAGCGCGCCGGTAATGGCAAAAAAACGGCCCATGCCGCAGGCGATATAGTCATACACCGAGCCGGAGGTCGGCAGCATCGCCGCCGCCTCCGAGAAGGTGGTGAGCTGGGCTTGCATCATGATGAAGGCGATCAGCATCGCCAGCGCGAAGGTATCGCCGCCAATACCGAAACCGCTGGTGACGGTGAGGATCACCGGACTGGCCATAATCACCCCGACCGAGCTGGCCAGCGTAGTGGGGAATCCGACCTTGCCCCGTTCAAGGTGGGCATGAAGCCGTGACGACAGGTTCATGGGTAGTTCCTCTTATAGTTTTTGCCCTGGTGTTGTTTGTGCAGGTTTACGCCGCAATTAGCGGTGATCTCACTATAGAGAGGAAAGGAAAATACTGGCTATCGTCCTTAAGGACGAGGCCGAACCATAGCTTTTTCCTCTTATCTTTTTAGCCCGGCCAACCGTTATGGTTTGAATCTCGCGGAGGGGATTTTCGAGAGAATGCGGGGAACAGCGCGTCTGTCCATCGTTCTTAGGAACGAGCCGCCGGCAGCGAGCGAAGAGGGGTCGCCACCCGGCGATACGCGCAGCGCCGTCCCCCTGGCAGGGGAAATCACTTTAAATTCAGCGGGAAGGAGGCATGCCGTTCGTTAATATATTAACTAAATATTGACGCAAGGCCGCCCATCCCCCAGCCAACGGAGGGGCGTTGCCTTGTTATTTATGTATTTTATTGCAATCAGGCTCACGTTGTTAATATGTTCTTATTGTGTTACCGAATTGCTACAACTATGCTGGGATCGTTCATATATTGAACGACGCATTCTCCAGAACGCAGGGTAGGTAAAGGAGGGAAATGAATCATGCACAGCACATCATCCGATGCCTTTATCAACAGCTGTCTGACCACCATTGCGCATTTGATCCCGGTGTCCGCCGGGGTGTTTTACCTGGTCAATCAAGATCTGCGGCCAGACCACTATATTCTGCACGGCATTTCCGATAAGACGCATCAGCAGTATTTGACCCATTTTCAGCAGATTGATCCGCTCAAACCCGCCAATTTCCATCAGCAGGATATCAGCATGGTCGGCATGAGCCCGGCGGCGATCGCCAATAACCGCCATTATTATCATGACTTTATGCTGCCGAATGACATGCGCGATATGACGGAGATTTTTATCCGCCAGCGTAAACGCATTATCGCCGGGGTGTCCTTGATCCGCGATACGCCCTTTACCGAGGTGGAGCGTGGCCGCCTGCGGGCGGTACTGCCGCTGATAGAACTGGCGACGCGCGATCTGCTGCCCGGCGGCGAAGCCCAGTTGCTGACCGCCAAGGAGCAGGAGATCGTCAATATGGTGCGCGAAGGGGCCAGCAATAAACGCATCGCCCTGAAACTGGGCATTTCACTTTCGACGGTGAAAACCCATATGCGCAATATCTTTGCCAAAACCGAGGTAGCAAACCGCACCGAATTGGTGGCCAGCAGCTTTATTGCCCTGGGTTAATGAATACAGCCATAACGATGGCTTATAACAGGTAAAAATAAACTCGTTAATTATTCGCCATCCATGGCGCGGTTTCCGCCTGCCCAAAATACGGCATCGCGGCGATATCTGATTCAGGTTTAACCTGCGGGAATAATTATTATGTCCAGTGATTCAGTTTCTGTACCCTCAACCGGGGCGGCTATCCCCTGCCCGCCACGGCTGCTGACCGCCATTATTATTTTTGCCGCCATTGCGCCGGGCATCCTGATGACCGCCCCGGCGATAGCGGCGCAGTTAGCCGGCCAGTGGCAGCTCACCCCAGCGCAAATCGGCCACTTGTTTTCGACCGAATTGGGTGCCATGAGCCTGGCGACCTTGCCCGCCTGGTGGTGGATAAGCCGCGTTAACTGGCGCCGGGTCGCTGCGTTGGCGGCGGCGGTGTTTATCGCCGGCAATCTGGCCTCGGCGCTCATCGGCGATTTCACCCTGCTGCTGGGGCTGCGTTTTATCGCTTCGATGGCGGGCGGCACCTTGATGATCCTGTGCATCACCTGCGCGGGCGGCACCGCCAACCCCAGCCGGGTCTACGCCTTCTGGGTGTTGGGCCAACTGGTGCTGGGTGCGGTCGGGCTACTGGTGCTGCCCCCGCTGTTCGCTCATTTCGGCCTGATGGCGGTGTATCTGATTCTGGCGGCCATCATGCTGTGCTGCCTGCCCCTGATCAGCGCCTTCCCAGCCGGGTTTCACCCGACGCACGCAGCGCTGCGCTCCGCCGCCTCTCCCTGGTTCCGCAAAGCTTTCGCCGTGATGGCGGTACTGAGCTTTTATATCAGCCTGAGCGCGGTCTGGACCTTTATCGGCAGTATCGCCGCCGCAGCCGGCCTTTCGCCGGTCAACAGCGGCCAGGTGCTGGCTGCCGCCACCCTGTTTGGCATCGTCGGCGCCGGCAGTGCCGCGTTTATCAGCGCACGCCGCCGTGGCAACGGGCTGATTTGGCTGGGCTACGGCCTGTTGAGCGCCGGCGTTGCGCTGCTGATCCGTGACCCCTTGCTGCTGCGTTTCGCGGTGGCGGCGGTGCTGTTCAAGTTTACCTGGACCTTTGTCCTGCCGTTTATTCTGGCCCGCGTCGCCGGGCTGGATAATAACGGCAAGCTGATGAATAACATCAATTTGGTGATTGGCGGCGGCATGGCGATTGGCCCAACGCTGGCCGGCTACCTGATTGAATCTTCGGGTGGCTTCGACGCCCTGTTGATCGGCGCGCTGGGCTGCGCGCTGCTGTCGCTGTTATTGATTTTGTTAGCTTCACCGCGCACGCCGCGCCATTGACCAGGAGTAAAAAGGTGAAAAGAAAAACCGGTTTCTTCTTTGATGAACGCTGTTTCTGGCACAGCACCGGCCTGCATGCCACTACGCTGCCGGTCGGCGGTTGGGTTCAACCCCCTTCGGGGGCGGGCCATGCGGAATCGCCGGAAACCAAACGGCGGATGAAAAACCTGATGGACGTTTCCGGCCTGTCGCGCCGGCTCAGGCTGCTGAGCGCCGAACTGGCCACTGACGAAGACCTGCTGCGCATTCACCCGGCCGACTATTTGCAACGTTTCAAACAGTTAAGCGACAACGGCGGCGGCATGCTGGGGGAAGAAGCCCCGCTGGGCCCGGGCAGTTATGAAATAGCGAAACTGTCCGCCGGGCTGGCCTGCGCGGCGGTCAAGGCGGTGCTGCAAGCTGAGCTGGACAACGCCTATGCGCTGTCGCGTCCGCCGGGTCACCACTGCCTGCCTGACCAGTCGATGGGTTTCTGCTTTCTGGCCAATATCCCGATTGCCATCGAGCGCGCCAAGGCCCAATACGGCCTGGGCAAGGTGGCGGTGCTCGACTGGGACGTGCATCACGGCAACGGCACCCAGCATATCTACTGGCAGCGAGATGATGTGCTGACGCTGTCGTTGCATCAGGACGGCTGCTTCCCGGCCGGCTACTCCGGTGAGCAGGACCGCGGCGCAGGCGCGGGGGAAGGCTTTAACATCAATGTTCCGCTGCTGGCGGGCGCCGGTGACGACGGCTATTTATATGCCATGCGACAGATAGTGATCCCGGCACTCGAGCGCTTCAAACCCGAGCTGATCATTGTTGCCTGCGGTTACGACGCCAACGCCATCGATCCCCTGGCGCGCATGCAGTTGCACAGCGACAGCTTTCGCAGCATGACCGCGCTGGTGCAAGACGCCGCCGATCGCCTGTGCGGCGGCAAACTGGTGATGGTTCATGAGGGCGGCTACGCCGAATCCTACGTGCCGTTCTGCGGCCTGGCGGTGATGGAACAGCTCAGCGGCATTCGCACCGAAGTGCAGGATCCGCTGCTGGATTTTATCCGGCAACAGCAACCGCGTGACGCCTTCAACCTGTTTCAACGCGACGCCATCGATCGGTTGGCGCAGCAGTTCAAACTGTAGTTTCCCTCTGGGGCGCCGCAGGTTGTGCCCCTACGCCATTGCCGCTACGCTGAATAGGGTTTCCGTTATCCTGCCGACGAGAAAATACTATGTCTGAACAAAAGATTAGCTTTATCAAAGGTGGCCATGGCGATATTGCCGTACATGACTGGAGCCGCGATCGGCCGCGCTTTCTGGCGCTGCTGGTACACGGCTACGGCGAGCATCTCGGCCGTTATCAGTACGTGGCGCGTACGCTGGCGGCACAGGGCGCACGCGTGTTTGGCCCCGACCATCTCGGCCACGGGTTATCGCAGGGCGAGCGCGTATTGATTGAGGATTACGACGCCGTAGTCGACGATGTTCATCGCGTAGTAGAGCATTTTCAGCAGCTACACCCAGGCGTGCCGCTGGTGGTCATCGGCCATTCGATGGGCGGCATGATCGCCACCCGTTATACCCAGCGTTATCGCGAAGGTATCCGCGCACTGGTGCTATCCGGCCCGCTGATCGGCGAAAGAACCCTGATCTCCGACTTGCTTGATCTGCCCGCTATCCCGAACGAACCGCTGGATACCGCCACTTTGTCGCGCGATCCGGCCGTTGGCGAAGCCTATCAGGCCGATCCTTTGGTGTGGCACGGGCCATTCAAACGACCGACGCTGCGCGCCATGCAGCAGATCCTGGCAAAAATCAACGCAGGGCCGGGTTTCGGCACGCTGCCTACGCTGTGGATACACGGCGATGACGATCGGCTGGTGCTGATGGCCGAATCGCAGACCGCCATCGATCGGCTGAAGGGCAGCGATTTCGACGCCATGATCAATCCCGGCGGGCGGCATGAGAGTTTTAACGAAACCAACAAAGATCAGATATTGAAGCGGGTCACCGACTTTATCGAGCGGGTGCTGGGATAGCGGATTTCCCCTCTCCCGGCGGAGAGGGGCTAACGGTGAGATCAACCTTCGACGATGGCGAGATAGTGTTTTACAAAACGATCGGAGGTGATTTCCCAGCGCACCGGCGTGCCCTTCTCGACAAACCACGAATCCCCGGCCTGATACTGCACGGACTTCCCGGTGTTCTCATCGGTCAGCGTCGCGGTGCCTTCCCACACGGTGGCGTGTTCGGCAAACGGATACTCCATCACAAAGGTGCCGCGCGTACAGCTGAAAACGCCGCAGTTCAGGTTATCGGTCGGCTCACCGAAAAGGCTCGCCACACCGACGTTGGGTGAACCTGCGATCACTCTGGCACCCAGGTTGCTGACGCTGCCAATGTCCAACAGTTCAGGCAGCGGTTGCTTAAGCAGTAATGGTTTCATGTTTCTCTCCTGTGATAAAAATTAGCGACGGCCTTTCCAGTAGCCGGACGTCTGGTGCCAAACCTTGCCGGCAGTGGTCATTACCCGTCGCAGCTTGTCTTTGCCGAAGATGTTGACGTGCGGGATCGAACTCATCAGATCGTAACGATCGGATCCCTCGCTCATGCCCTCCGCCAGCACCTTGCAGACGATATGGCTTGGCGTTACGCCAAAGCCGGAATAGCCCTGCACATAAAACACGTTGTCATGCTGCGGCAAGGTACCGATCTGCGGGAACAGGTTGGCGCTGCAGCACAGCGGCCCTCCCCAGGCCAGATCGATCTTCACGTCATGCAGGTACGGGAACACTTTCAGCATCAGGTTGCGGTTCCAGGCTTTGAGATCCGCCGGGATGTATTCGATCAAACGGGTGGCGCTGCCGAACAGCAGGCGGTTTTCATTGGTGACACGGTAGTAATCGATCACCGGGCGAATATCGCTGTAAGCGCCGCGGATCGGGCTGATGCGCCGGATCAACTCCTCGGGCAGCGGTTCGGTCGCCAACTGGAAAGCGTAGGTGTTGATGGTTTTACTATGGATAAACGGCTCCATGCCGTTGAGAAAGCCGTTGCACGCCCACAGCATCTTGTTGGCGCGCACCGAGCCCATGGCGGTGCGGACCTTAATGCGCGACCCGTACTCGACGTTAAGCACGCTGCTGTTTTCGAAAATTTTCACGCCGTAGCCGCTCAGTGCCTTGGCCTCGCCCAACAGCAGGTTGAGCGAATGCACGTGCCCGCCGCCCATGTGCTTCAATGCGCAGGTGTAGGCATCGGATCCCACCACCTGCTTCACTTCCGCGCCGGTATAAAGTTCGATCTCTTCATTTGGCGATACCGCCTTGAACTCTTTCAGCCAGCTGCGCAGGGTTTTCTCCTGGCGTGCATTGCTGCCGAGGTAGCCATAGCCAAAACAGAAATCGGCATCAATCTCGTACTTCTTGATGCGTTCGCGAATAATGCCGGCACCGAGGTTGCTGATTTTGAAGATGGTTTCCAGCCCGGAGGGGCCGACGTGGCGTTTGATTTTTTCCAGATCGTGACCGATGCCGGCCATCACCTGCCCGCCGTTGCGCCCGGTGCCGCCGTAGCCCAAATGGCGCCCCTCCAGAATGGCGATGTTGGTGATGCCCCGCTCCGCCAGCTCCAGCGCGGTATTGATACCGGAGAAGCCGCCGCCGATGATCACCACGTCAACGTCCAGATCGTCTTCCAGCGTCGGGAAGCGCAGATCGTACTTTTTGGTTGCCGCGTAGTAAGTTAACGATTCGATATTATTGTTCACTGCCGCACTCCCGAAGACCCTATGCCCTACTGCGGATTATCGGGAGCGGCCGGCAAAGCCACCATGTCCCCTTAGGGACATTTGCTACAAAAAATTAACATTATGCGCTGCGGCGGTTCGGCCCGGCCAACAGCAGGTTGAACAGTTCGGCCTGCGAACCGATATCCAGCTTGCCGTAGATGTTCTTGCGGTGGTTTTTCACCGTCCCCAGGCTGATGAACAGCCGGTCGGCAATCTGTTGCGAGCCGCAGCCGCTCAGGATCAGATCGACAATTTCGCGTTCGCGCGGGGTCAACAGATAGCGCACCTGTCGGGTTTTGTCCTCCGCCGTCTCCGGCGATACCGGCGCGGCGACCACTTCGCCATGCAGGCGCGCGATGCTTTTGAGCAGCGTCAACGCACTCCTCAACTCCGCCAGTTGCGGATAGCGCATCCCCACCGTCTGGCGCGCAGAACCGAAAAACACCCCCAATCCGCGTTCCGGCGTCAGTGGCAGCAGCACGCCGGCCTCGTCGTGCCAGCCGGTTTTACGGTAAAAATTACGATAATAGTCAGTGTGATAGAAACCGCATGGCGCCAACTGACGCAGCGAAAACACCTCGCCGCTGCCGCCGCCGTTCAGCACCTGGTAAAAGGGATCCTGCAGGTAAGCGCCCCGTTGGTAGATTTGGTTGACCGCATCGCTGTTTTCTTGCTCGGTTTTGAGCAGGCAACGCGGCGCACGGCCACGTTCGAAGGCATAAACAATGGCGTTGTCGAAGGCGAAGAAAGCTTCCATCCAGGCCAGCAGGCTGGGATAAAACCTGGGTGTCGCAACCGCGTCAATCACCGCCGATAACCGTTCGACCTGAATACTCATATCCGCCCTCGCCATCATTAATAAATTAACAATTACCTTGTTTCGGATAAAACCGGCAGCGCCATGGCCCGCTTGTTATAAAAAGCATTCAACAGCGCCAAATGCAAGGTTTCGCTTGCTTGCATGTTAAACAAATCACAGCTTCGCCAGATTATGGCACCCCATCACCTACGGGCCTGGTTAATATGTTAATGAATGAGTTTCCGGCAGTGAAAAGCAGTGGTTCCTCCGACGAGGCTGGCTTATGCTGTGGTTTTACCGCGCCAAGGAGAGAACATGACCACCAGCCTGACGATCGCCAACCGGCATACCTGGTTCGGCCACGGCAGTATTAGCCAACTGATCCCATTACTGGCCGCCGATCTCCAGCCGACATTGCTGTTCAGCTGCCGTTCATTCCTCAATGGCGCGGTATATTCCTCATTGGCAGATGCCCTGACGCCGCGGCTGATCGGCACCGAGATCGTCAGCCACGAAGCCTCGCCGCAGGAGATCGACGCCTGGGTCGCACGCTGGCGCGGCAAGGCATTGCGTGTGGTGGCCATTGGCGGCGGCAGCGTGCTGGATGCCGCCAAGGCGTTTGCCGCTTTAGTGGAACATCCGCTGCCGACGCTGCGCTATATGGAAAAGATCGGCGACACCAAAATCAGCGGCGCCACCCTGCCGCTGATCGCCATCCCGACCACTGCCGGCACCGGCAGTGAAGTGACCCAAAACGCAGTGATCACCGATACCCGGATCGGCAAGGTGAAAGCCTCGCTGCGCCATAACAACTTCGTGCCGCATACCGCCATCCTGGATCCGCAACTGCTGCAGGGCGCACCGGACAAGGTGCTGGCTTACTGCGCCATCGACGCCTTTACCCATCTGTTCGAAGCCTATCTGTCCAAAACCGCCAGCGCCATGACGCGCGAGATGTCGCTGACCGGCATCCGCCATTTCCTGGATGCCTGGCCGGCGCTCAACCGCAGCGATCGCGCCCGTGAAGCCATCATGCAGGCCTCGTACCTGGGTGGGCTGACGCTGAGCGCCGCCGGGCTGGGGGTGATCCACGGCATTGCCGGCGAGATTGGCGCGCTGCACGATTACCACCACGGCCAGGTCTGCGGCCGCCTGCTGTTGCCGTTCCTCGAACTGCTGGCGCAAAGCGAACAGCCGCAACAGCGCGCGCTGATGAGCGATCTGGCCGCACGCCTGTTCCCCGAACAGCAAGACAGCCCGGAACGCTATCTGATTGAGTTTATTACCCGCAACGCCATCGCGCCGTTCTGGCAGGATGACCTGCCGATTTCCGGCGACGAACTGGCGGTGACGCTGGAAAAATCCAACAGCAAGAACTCCTTGATCGACTATACCGCCGCCCAACGGCAACTGATGATCGAAGGCGCATTCCGCGTCGAATGATAATATAATGAGATCAAAGCAATAGCGGGAGATCGGAAATGGGTATCATCGGCTGGATTTTCACCGGCATCGCCATTGGCATTCTGGTTGGCGTACTGCTTAAAATCTTCAGTAGGAAGAAAAAGCAGTAAACGGATTTTAAAGGTCGGCAGCGCCGAAAGCCTGTTCGAATAAACCGTCTTTACGCAGCAGGTAACGGCGGTTTTGAGCAACTGATAGGCGATTTCTGGCAAGGCGCCGAAGGCCAGAAATAAGCGTTCATCCCCCCTCATGCGCCGCCAGCAGGCACTCGTGGAACACCTTCACCACCCGTTGCGGGCTGGGTGAACGCCGTACCACGCAGGAATATTCACAGTGGTAGCGGAACAGCTCCGGTTTTATCGCCCGCATCATATTCTGTGCGACGAAAAACGCCGCATAGTGGTCTGGAAGAAAGCCGACATACTTGCCGGAGAGGATTAAGGTCGCTATCGATTCCTGAGCAAAACCCGTCGCCTTGCGCTGCAAATGCTGCTGCAAACTTAACGCCATATTCGGCGAATGGTAGCCCAATCCTGCAAAGGCATAATTGTGCAACAGATCCCAATTCAGCATGTCGTGATGAGCGGAAAATAACTCATGCTGCGCACCGCAATATAAGAACATCCTCTCATTGAATAAAGAACTATAAGATAAACTTTCCGCACTGCGGTGCATTGGAATAACGCCAATCTGAAACTGCCCGTCAATAACGCCGCGCTCAATGGTATTTATCGGCTCCACGTACATTTGCAAAGACACGTCCGGCGCACGCTCGCTGAATAACGCAATTGCCCGGCCAATGTGCGCCTGCGGATTACTGACCGTATGATCAAATATTGCCACGTGCAGCTGGCCGCCCATGCGTCGATGCACGTCATCCACCCCACGGCGAAAAGCCTCGGTGGCCGCCAGCAGGTTGATGGTTTCCTGGTAAATCAACAGCCCTTCGTCGGTGACGGCGAAGCCCTCCCGCCCGCGCTGGCACAGCGTCAGCCCCAGCCTTTGCTCCAGATCCTTGATATGTTTGCTGATGGTCGACAGGCTGATATTCAGCTCCAGCTCGGCGGCGCTCATGCCGCCACAGTCGACCACCGCCTTAAATACCCGCAGCAACCGCAGATCCATATCCGATAACTGGCCCAACAATGCGCGCTTTTTTACTTGCATAAAACCTTAAGTAAGTTTCGACATATGATTATTCACATTAGTGAAGAAGCGGAACATAGTCAATTTCACTCAACAATTCATTAACACGTTTATTTATACCCTATAGCTTTTAAGTTGCGGCCAGGCGGCCAGCTCGCTCACTCCAGGCGCTTACTCAAGTAAGTAACTGGGGTGAGCGAATGCAGATAACAACGCTGTAACTTAAAAGATGACGGGTATATTTAATTAACCGCACCTATTCTCCCCCTCGGAGGGAAAAATGGCTGATTTAAATCACCGCGAAAATAAACCCGATCGTGAATGGTTAGAAGCACATTGGATGCCATTTACCGGCAACCGTAATTTTAAAGCCAACCCGCGAATGATAAGTCACGCTGAAGGCGCTTATTATACCAGCCAGGATGGGCGTAAAATCTTTGACGGTTTATCCGGCCTATGGTGCTGCGGATTAGGCCACGGCCGCCAGGAAATTGCCGATGCGGCCCACCGTCAACTTTCTCGGTTGGATTATTCCCCGGCGTTTCAATTCGGCCACTCGTTATCCTTCGAACTGGCGAATAAAATTAAGGCCATGACGCCGGCCGGGCTGGATTATGTATTTTTTACCGGCTCCGGCTCAGAAGCGGCGGACACCTCGTTAAAAATGGCGCGCGCCTACTGGCGAGCCAAAGGCCAGGCAGGAAAAACCTGTTTTATCGGCCGTGAAAAGGGCTACCACGGCGTTAACTTTGGCGGTATTTCGGTAGGCGGCATCGCCGGTAACCGCAAGGCTTTTGGCGCAGGAGCGGAAGCGGACCACCTGCCGCATACCCTGCTGGCGGGCAACGCCTTTTCGCGCGGCATGCCCGCGCAGGGCGCCGAACTGGCGGAAGAGCTGAACCGAATTATCGCGCTGCGCGATGCGTCGACCATCGCGGCCGTGATTATCGAGCCCTTCTCCGGCTCCGCCGGGGTGATAGTGCCGCCAATCGGCTATCTGCAACGCATCCGAGAAATTTGCAGCCAAAACAACATTCTGCTGATTTTTGACGAAGTGATCACCGCCTTCGGCCGCTGTGGCGCGTTGACCGCCGCCGAGGCGTTCGGCGTCACGCCGGACATCATGAATATCGCCAAACAGGTGACCAACGGCGCGCAGCCGATGGGCGCGGTGGTGGTCCAACCGGCGATTTACGATGCCTTCATGCACACCGACGAGCCTGAGTACCTGCTCGAATTCCCGCACGGTTATACCTATTCCGCCCACCCGGTCAGCTGTGCCGTGGGGCTGGCGACGCTGGATATCATCGAGCGCGAACAGATGATCGAACGGGTACGGCAGCTTACCCCCTATTTCGAGCAGGCGGTGCATGGCTTGCAAGGCTGCAAGCACGTCACCGATATCCGCAATATTGGCCTGGCGGCAGGCATCACGCTGGCGGCGCGGCCAGGGGAAGCGGCGCGCAGGCCATATGAAGCGGCGATGCACTGCTGGGAAAACGGATTTTACGTCCGCTATGGCGGCGACACCCTCCAACTGGCCCCGCCGTTTATCAGCAGCGAGGCGCAGATCGACTCGCTGATCAACGCCCTGGGCGACGCCCTCAACGCAACCGAATAAGGAGCGAATGCCATGCCCATTTCACATTGGATCAACGGCCAGCCCGCCGCCGGCGGCACCCGCAGCCAATCGGTGTTCGATCCGGCTACCGGGCTGTCGCACCGGCAGGTGCTGCTGGCGGACCCCGCCACGGTGGAAAGCGCCATCGACGCCGCAGAACGGGCCTACCCAGCCTGGCGAGACACCCCGCCGCTGAAGCGCGCCAGGATCATGATTCGCCTGAAAGCGCTGCTGGAACAGCACGCAGAGCATATCTGCCGGCTGATTACCGCTGAACACGGTAAGGTACTCAGCGATGCCATGGGCGAATTGCAGCGCGGCATCGAGAATATCGAATACGCCAGCTATGCGCCGGAATTGCTGAAAGGCGAGCACAGCAAGGACGCCGGGCCGGGTATCGACAGCTGGAGCGAGTTCCAGCCGCTGGGGGTGGTGGCGGGCATCACGCCGTTCAACTTCCCGGCCATGGTGCCGCTGTGGATGTGGCCGATGGCGGTCGTGTGCGGCAATACCTTTGTGCTGAAACCGTCCGAACGCGTGCCCTCCTCCACGCTGTATATCGCCCAGTTGGCTTCCGAAGCCGGGCTGCCGCCTGGGGTGCTGAACGTCGTCAACGGCGATCGCGAAGCGGTAGACACCCTGCTGCACGATGCGCGCGTCAAGGCGGTGAGCTTTGTCGGTTCGACGCCGGTGGCGGAGCACATCTACCATACCGGCTGCGGCCAAAATAAACGGGTGCAGGCACTGGGCGGCGCGAAAAACCACGCGGTGGTGCTGCCGGACGCCGACATCGCAGGCAGCGTCAACGCCTTGATGGGCGCGGCATTCGGCTCCTGCGGCCAGCGCTGCATGGCCATCCCGCTGGTGGTCGCCGTGGGGGATGATACCGCCGACGCATTGATTGCCGGGCTGCGGCAGCACATGTCCGCCATGCGTGTCGGCATCGGCAGCGACAACCGCAACGACATGGGGCCATTGGTCACTCAACAGCATTATCAGAAAGTGAAAGGCTATATCGAACAAGGCGTTGACGAAGGCGCAACCCTGGTGGTCGATGGCCGCACGTTGGCGGTGCGGGATGACGACGGGCAAATCAGCCAGGGCTATTTCCTCGGCCCCACGCTGTTCGATAACGTGCGCCCCGGCATGCGGATTTACCAGGAGGAGATCTTTGGCCCGGTGCTGGGCGTGGTGCGCGTCGGCACGCTGCAGGAGGCGATGGCGATGATTGACGCCCACGAATACGGCAACGGCACCTGCCTGTTCACCCGCGACGGCGAGGCGGCGCGTTATTTTTCCAGCCATATTCAGGTCGGCATGGTAGGAATCAACGTCGCGCTGCCGGTGCCGGTGGCCTACCACTCGTTTGGGGGGTGGAAGCGATCGCTGTTTGGCGATCTGCACGCCTACGGCCCGGATGCCGTCCGGTTTTACACCAAACGCAAAACCATCACCCAGCGCTGGCCTTCGTCCAGCGACACCCAACATGCCACCTTCAGCTTCCCGTCCGGGCAGGGGTAATTTCATCATAAAAATAATGATGTTATGGGGGCGAAGACATTCGCCCTCTTTTTCCACGCGCTCCATTTAATCAGGCCCGGGCAGCGGCATGCCATCGCAATGCTCTACCGCACGACCGCCGTCCGTAAAATAATCCACTAACGCGTTAATGGAGTTTTGAATGACTGAGTCCACACCAGAACATAAATTCAAAGGTAATCTCAGCGTCCTCGACGTGGTGATGATTACCGCTTCCGGCGTCACGCCGGCCAGCTCGATCTTCGTCATTGCCCCCCTGGCGATCGCCAGCGCCGGCAGCGGTGCCTTTATCTCATTCCTGATCGCCGCCTTTATCGCCGCGACCATCGCCCTGTGTTATGCCGAGCTGGGGGCCGCCCATCCCAGCGCCGGCGGCGAATACAGTATTATCAAACGGCTGTTCGGCACCCTGTGCGGGCTGCAAACCTATTTGTTTATCCTCAGCGCCGCGCTGTTTGTGCCGGCAGTGCTGGCCACCGGCGCAGTGCCCTATCTGAACACCGCCTTGGGTACCCAATTTGACGCCTCCACCGCCGGCATGATCACCATCTTGATCGGCGGTGGCTGCGCTATTTTCAATATCAAAGCCAACGCCCTGCTGACCGGCACCTTCCTGGTGGTCGAGATCGCGGTGCTGGGGTTAATCGCCTGGTTGGGCTTCAGCAACCCGCACCAAAGTGCGGACATCCTCGTCGCACCGGTGATGCTAAACCCCGAAGGCGTGTTGGCGCCGGTTTCCGTACCGCTGATCGTCGCCATGGTCGGCGTCGCGCTGTTTTCCTATAACGGCTACGGTGCCGCGGTGTATATGGCGGAGGATATGCGCGAACAGGGGAAACCTATGGCAACCGCCATCATGCTGACGCTGGCGATCGTGGTGCTGGTCGAACTGTTGCCCTTCACCGCCCTGCTGATCGGCGCCCCCTCGTTAGCCGAGATGGCCAAACAGGCCGATCCGGTCGGCTATGTGGTCAGCCAACTGGGCGGGCCGACGCTGGCGCGGGTGGTCAGCGGCGCCATTTACCTGTCGGTGTTCAACGCCATTATCGCCATCGTGGCGCAGTTCAGCCGCATGATGTTCTCCAGCGGGCGTGACGGTTTTTGGCTGCCGCAGGTGAATCGGGCGCTGAAAAAAATCCATCCTCGCTTCGGTACGCCGTGGATCGCCACCCTGCTGTTCGGCATCCCCTCAGCTTTGCTGGCCTTTTGCTCCAACCTTGGCGATCTGACCTCCTTTACCGTGATCCTGCTGCTGCTGGTCTACATCATCATGGCGGTAGCCGCGCTGATCAGCCGCCGCCGGACGCGCTTCCACCACCCGTATCTGATGCCGCTGTGGCCGCTGCCGGTGGCGATCGCCCTGATCGGCTGCCTGTATGTACTGTGGACAATTTTAATCGCCAGCAGCCTGAAAGACTTTATTATCATTGCCGGCATCCTCTGTTTTGGTCTGACGCTGAACTACATGCGCAACCGGCAGGCCGCCCCCCTTGTTGAACCCTCGATTGAAGGAGAATAGCCATGTCGCAACGCGCTCAGGAGTTGGGTATTAACATCGGCCACGGCACACCCGGTCCGCTGAACGCCATCACCGACGTGCCCGGCGTGCGCGTAGGCCACGCCGGCATCCACGCCGATCTGGCCGATGGCCGCAGCGTCCGTACCGGCGTCACGGTGATAGAACCCCGTCCCGGCCAGGCGCGGCAGTCGCCCTGCTTTGCCGGCGTTCACGTGCTTAACGGCAACGGCGACGCCACCGGCCTGGAGTGGATCCGCGAAGCCGGCCTGCTCACCAGCCCGATCGCCTTCACCAACACCCACAGCGTCGGCGTCGTGCGCGACAGCCTGATCGCGCTGGAGCGCGAAGCCTTGCCGCCGGACGACGACGCGGTGTACTGGAGCATGCCGGTGGTAATGGAAACCTTCGACGGCCTACTGAACGACATCAACGGTTTTCACGTCAAACCCGATCACGTTCGGCAGGCCTTGCAGGCAGCGCATGACGGGCTGCCGCAGGAAGGAGCGGTAGGTGGCGGCAGCGGCATGATCTGCCATGAGTTCAAAGGCGGCATCGGCACCGCTTCGCGCCGCCTGCCCGCCGAACGCGGCGGCTGGACGGTTGGCGCCATCGTGCAGGCCAACCACGGTAAACGCCAGTCGCTGCTGGTCGGCGGCTACCCGGTAGGCCGCCATCTGGGCCATATCTCCTCGCCGTTCACCCCGCAACTGCCGCATCCGGGCATGGGGTCAATTGTCGTCACGCTGGCTACCGACGCGCCGTTGTTACCGCATCAGTGTACCCGCCTGGCCCAACGCGCCAGTATCGGCATCGCCCGTACCGGCGGCGGCACCGAGGACTCGAGCGGCGATATCTTCCTCGCCTTCGCCACCGGCAACGACGGCCTGCCCCCCGCCGACTACGCCAACAAGGGCGCGTTCACTACCCCGCTGCGCATGGTGAATAACGATTACATTTCCGATCTGTTTGCGGCGGCGGCCGAAGCGGTGGAAGAGGCGATTATCAATGCCCTGCTGGCGGCGAATACCGTTTCCGGCAATGGCCATCGGGCGGAAGGGCTAAGCGCGGAGCAGTTGCTTATCGCCCTGGAGAAGGCCGGCTGGCGGCGGTGAAAGGGTATCCTGGGCGCGGGTTGCCCGCGCCCAGGATAAATCAGGATTCGCCGCCCGGTTTGGGTGCCGGATAGTCGTAATCCAGTTTCAGCGGTTCGGCGTAAACACTGTCCCACAGCTGGCTGTAGAGTGTGTCCAGCCGCTGGCTCATCGCCGGGCTGTGCAGCACCAGCTCCAGGTTGCGCGAATTGTCCAGATAGCCGCCGGTCCAGTTGCTGGTGCCCACCCAGGCGGTTTCGCCGTCGATAGTCATCAGCTTGCTGTGGATCACCCGCGCGAACGGGATAAACCCTTGGCTGGCCGGCGGAATGGTCACCACCTTTATCTGCACGTTCGGCACCAGCGCCAGGCTTTTCAGCCAGGCGATATCGGGCTTTTTGGTGTTCCAGTTGGCCACCATCAGCTCGATCTGCACGCCACGCGCGGCGGCGCTGCGCAGGGCATTGTCGATGACCGCGTAATAAGGCCGGCTGCGTTCGGGGCCGTAGGATAACGGCGCATAGTCCATCACCTGCACCCGCACCCGCTGTTTGGCGCTCGCCAGCAGACGCGGCAACTCAACCTGCGAGTCAATCACGCCGGCCGGGTTATAGGCGCGCGGGCTGGCGACCAGATAGTTGCCCTGCGGCGTTGCCGCCGTGGGCTGATACGCCAACTGCGGCACCGGTTTATCCGCCGTCAGCAACGCCTGCGCCCGCCAGTCCTGCTCGAAGATCGCCTGAATCTGCCCGACAACCCCGGCATCGCTGATGCGCAGCCCGGTTTCATGAATATGCTCCAGCGCCCGCCAGTCGAAGTTCTGGCTGCCGACAAACGCCTGCTCGCCGTCCACCAGCAGGTATTTGGCATGCAGAATGCCGCCGCTCAACCGCTGGTAAGGAATAATCCGCAGCTCCAGGTTGGGGATCGCCTTCAGCTGTTCCAGCGTCTCCGGGGTGGAGATACGAATCCCCTTCTCTTCCATCAGAAAACGGATTTTCACCCCGCGCTCGCCCGCCGCTTTCAGGTGTTGCAGCACGCCGTCCAGCAGCGAACCCTGTTGGTTCGCCACATAGAACTGACCCAGATCGATGCGGGTTTTCGCCGCATCGAACATCTGCTGCCACACTTCGGCGGTGTTGCGCAGGTCATCCGCCTGCAACGCGGTTTCCACCGGCGCGGTATACACCAGCTCGTAGCCGGGAATCGCAAAACGCGCCGCCGCACTTTGGCTCAACATCAACAGACAGCCACCCCATAACGCAGTGTAAAGGCGGCCTAATGGCCGCCGTGGTTGACGGCCATTAGGCATAGCGCGGTGCCTCACTGTCAACCCATTGCTCGCGGCTGCCGTTTTCCGGGCGGCTGGCCGGCGCACCGGCGCGGATCAACAGAACCTTCAGCAGTTCGTTGATGCGCTCCATGCGGCTTTGCAGGTAGTTGTTGCCCACCAGGCACAGCAGCGCAATGGCGATCCCCAGCCCGGTGGCGTACAGCGCGGTGCCCATGCCGGCGGACACCAGACTCGGCTCCGACACCCCGGAAGCGGCCAGCGCCTTAAAGGTTTCGATAATCCCCATTACCGTGCCCAGCAGCCCCAGCAGCGGGGCGGCGGTGACGATGGTTTCCAACAGCCACAGGCCACGCGCCATCAGCGGTTTGCTCAACAGGTACTGCGCGTCGACCAAATCGCCTATCGCTTCGCGGTCACCGGCGCGGTGCTTCTGCTCCAGTACCGGCGCGATCACCGCCAGCGGCAGGCTGTTGCGCTGGGTCAGTTCGTCCGGCAGATCGGCGGCGCGGTGCACGTCCGGCGTCAGCGCCTGCTCCAACCGACGGGCCTGGCGCTGGGTGTAGGCGAAATACAGCGCGCGTTCGATAATGATCACCAGCGCAATCGCCAGCGCGGCGTACATTACGTAGAAAATAATGTCGTGCAATAAATTGGCATTCATAACATACCCCTCAGATTAGTTAAAAGGTGGCTTCCAGCGACACGCTAAAGGTGCGCTCTTCCCCGACGTTGTAATACGGCGTGCTGGCTTTCACGCCGCCATAAGGCGCGGCGTTGAAGGTGGTGGTACGCACCGAGGTCAGGTATTCCTTGTCAAACAGGTTGCTGACGCCAAAGCGCAGCGCTGCGCTTTTGATGATTTTCTTGTCCACCGGCAAATGCACCCCCGCCGCCAGATCGAACACCGTGCGGCCGCCGATCTTCTCGTCGTTGGTCAGATCGCCGTAGAACGAACTGACGTATTTGCCGCTGACGCTGCCGTAATAGAGGCCGTCGTCGTAGCCCAGCGTCATGTTCAGCAGATTTTTCGGCACGTTCGGCACCTCTTTGCCGGACGTCGGCAGCGGCAGCCCGCCGTTGCTGACGATGTCGTTCTTCTGCTTCGACTGGGTATAGGTGTATGAGGTGTAGTAGTTAAAGTTGTGCGGCAGTTGGCCGCTCCACTCCAGCTCCAGCCCTTTGTTCTCCACGTTGCCGATGTTCATCATCTCGTAATCGCCGGACGAGTTGGTGGTGGAGACTTGACGATCGCTGTAGCGCATATAGAACAACGTGGCGCTCATCAGCATGTCTTCCTGCTGGAAACGCCAGCCCAGCTCGTGGTTCCAGCTCAGCTCCGGCTTGGTGCTGATCGAGTCGCCGACGTTGTACAGCACGTAGTTCGGTGGGGTGCGCATGTTGCGCGTCAGGTTATAGAACACCTGATTTTCCTGGTTCAGCTTGTAGCTGGCGCTGAAGTTAGGCAGGAATTCGTGGTAAGTGGCATCGCGCTTCTCCGGCACGTTGTACAGGCTGCCGCGGTTGTCCCCTTTACGTTCCACGTACTGATAGGCCAGCCCGCCGACGAAGGTCCAGTCCGGCGTGGCGTACCAGGTGTCCTGCAGCCACACTTTCTGCGCCGGGGTGATGGTGTATTGGTTACGCCCCTGCACGGTCTTGCCGTTGGCGTCCTGCACCTGATCGGAACCGCCCGGTTTGCCCGAAATCTGCGCCGGGTTGCCGTCGTCCTTGATGCCGATAAAGGGCTGGGTCTGTAGCTGACGCGCACGTTCATACCAGTAGCCGATATCCAGGCTGTGCTGATCGTTGATGTCCCACTTCAGCTTGGTGGTAATGCCGGGGCGCCAGGTCTGGGTCCAGGAAGGGCGGTAATAGGTGTTGGACTTCAGATTGCTCAGATCGTACTGCCCGGCCTTGTCCGACGTATTGGACAGCACCGACGCCGTCTGGCCGGTAAAGCTGCCGCCGTTGCCCCAGTAGTAATACGGCTGCAGGGTCAGCGACAGATTGTCGCGCAGTTGCAGCTTCTGGGTGAATGACAGCGTGAAGGTATCGAACGGGTTGCGGTTGAGTTTGTAGTACTTGTTCAACTGGCCCTTGCTGTTGTATTCCGGCGTGGTGGCGTAGTCGGTATCGCGCCCGTCGTTTTCGAACTGCGCCTTGCTCAGGGTGTTGTAGTTGACGTTCTGCTGGCGGTTGTACTTCATGATCAGGTTACTGCTGTTGCCGTTGCCGTCTTCGTACAGCGAGTTCATTTCGAACTTGTTGGAATATTCGCGCCCTTCCCCGCGCCACTTTTTCGCCTCGGTGTGCGAGTAGGAGAGCCAGTTGCTGAAACCGTTGTACTCGCCGGTTTCCAAACGGGCAAAGGTTTTGCTCAGGTTGTTGCTGCCCAGCGTCTGCTTGACGAAGCCGCCGAAATCTTTTGCCGGGCGGCGCGTCACCATGCCGATATTGCCGCCGCTGGAGCCGATGTGCGGGCCGTCCGCCTCGGATGATCCCTGGGTGACGAACACTTCCTCCAGGTTCTCCGAATCGCCCAGCAGGTTCGGATAGACGGCATAGTTGCCGGAGTCGTTGATCGGGATACCGTCCATCGACAGGCCGATCTGATCCGAGTTCATGCCGCGCATGGTGTAATCGACGCCGCTCAGGCCGCTGGCGTCGTTGCTGTTGACGTTCAGGCCTGGCGTGTATTTCAGCTTGTCGATGGCATTGGCCGCTGCGGGCATTTTGTCCATCGCCTCTTTGGTGACGGTGGAGCGCGCCTTGGCGCTGTCGTCCTGCACCATCATGCCGCCGCCCAGCGACTGCCCCTTCACGCTGATGGTACCGACGTCGGTGGTGTCCGCCGCCAGCGCCGCGCCCGGCAGCATCGCCGACATCACCGCCAGATAAATCCCAGATCGATTGAAAGACTTCATTGTTTCCATCCCCTAAAAAATCAAACTGTTATGCCAGGTCGCTACGGCGCCTGATAATTGAACGTGGCTGAAAATCGTTTGGTTGCTTGCCCGGCAAAAGCGTCGCTCGGGAACGCCTTCACCTGGCTGATGCTTTGTAAACTGCCCATCGCCGCGCGGTTCAGCAGCATGCTGGCAGCCTTGTTGGCGATGCCGGAAGAGAGCACGCGGCCGCTGCGATCGACCTCCAGCCAGACCTCGACGTTGCCCTGCGGCCGTTCGAGCGATGCCTGCCGTCCGCTCGGGTAGCGCTTGCGCTGTTCCAGTTCGCGGCGCAGTGCCTGCAAATAACCGTTTTCGATCGCCTGGGCGTTGACCTTCGGCGCGGCAGGTGCGGCCGGCGTAGGCGCAGGCTTGCTGACCAGCGCTTTCGGCGCAGGCTGTGCGGATACCGGTTTGGCCTTTTCTACCGGTTTGGCTTTCTCTTTCACCGGTTTGGGCTTGGGTTTGGGCTGCGGTTTGGGAACCGGCTTGGCCTCGATAATCGGCTCCGGGGCCGGCACCACGGGTTCAGGAACGGGTTGCGGCTCCGGTGGCGGGGGGTCGGGTTGCGGCGGGGTTTCCACCAGCGGTTCCGGCTGAGGCTGAGGTTCAGGCTCCGGCTCGACCAGCGCCAGTTCCATGGTAGTGTCGTCATAGCGTGGCTGGATTTTCAGCGCAGCCTGCTGGCTGGCGAACAGTAAACAGCCCGCCACGATCAGCGCCGGCAGCCAGCTGAAAAGGTGACGTGAACGATAGAGCAGATACATGTCACAGCTTCCGTGTAGCGATCGAGACGGAATAGAATCCGCCCTGGCGCAGGTTATCCATCACCGCCACCAGTCGCTCCACCGCAACGCCCTTGTCGCTGTTGACGATAATGGTGGTGGTCTGGTTTTCCTGCTGCTGCTGTTTGAGCGTGCTGACCAGCGCGTTAAGCGCCACCGGTTGGCCGTCCAGCTGCAATTGTTCTTCAGCCCCCAGCGTGATGATCGCTTTCTTCTGCGGCTTCAGTTGCTGAGCGCTGCCGGCAGACGGCAACTGGGTTTTCAGCCCCAGCGCCGGGATCACGTTCAGGCTAATCAGCACAAAAAACACCAGCAAAAACATCATCACGTCGATCATGGGGATCAACTCGATGTGCGCCTTGTTCTTTTTCGGTTCGTTCCAGTTACGCATGGCACTCCCTCCCAAAAGCAAAGCAGCCAATATAGGAGGCCTTTGTTTACCTTTCGTTACGCTTTTGTGATCTTATTATCACAGAGAGGGTATTTTGCGAGGATTGTTTCAGGCAGTAACTGGCCAGACGGGTTATATAACCAATTAATTAACTGATATTTTTTATTAATCGGTCGCAAATGTGCATGAGAGGCAGGAAAAATAACGGGGGATGAATGTAATTAACCTAACAGATTACAGCAAGATCTTCAGGCCGTATTTTTGCACGATGGAGAGCAGTTTAAGGGATGGGCCTCCCGGTAGTTTCGCACCGGACTCCCATTTTTGAATGGTTGAAAGACTGGTATTTAAATAGCGGGCAAAAACCGGTTGGCTCAGATGCAACTGTTCACGAAGCGCCTTGATCTCTTTCGGTTGCAACTCTTCCAGCGGGACCAGACAAGACTCATCGAAACTGCGCATGGTTTCCTGTGAAATAGCCCCAACCTGATGTAAACCTTCAGCGGCGCTATGGATAGCCTCAAAGGCAGTGCTGCGAAAATCAGATTTTTTTTTCATGGCAAATCTCCACCCATTCGTTTTGTTCTATCAGTGTGGCGATGGTTCCAACGCTCAGTTGGTCATAAAAAATATAGCACTTAGTGATAGATTTCCCAAATGCAACCGGGTTTACCAACATCGTCGCAATACCGGATGGCGGCAACGAGTAAAATCTAGAATTGCCTGAGGTGTCGAGCGTTGAAATCCGTAGAAGTAACGAGAAGAAAATAGTTGCGGCGAGGTGCGCAAAATAGCGATTTTGAAGCAAAAAAAAGACGCCCGCAGGCGTCTTGTTCACAGCACTGAATCAATCAGTTCACTTTAACCGGCATACCGGAACGGGCTTTGATCGCCGCGTCCACTTCGCTCTGGTTAACGGCAGGATCCATCACCACTTTGCCCACTGGCGCAGAAATGGTTAACGGCACCGGATCTTTGGACTTCAGCTCTTCTTCGTTAGCGGAAAGTGGGTTATGCACTTCCACGTAACGGGAACCGTCCGGCTCGACGGTGGCTTTCACCGGCTCGTTGATAAACTGCACGCGGGTGCCGACCGGCACGTTGTCGAACAGGTATTTGATGTCGTCAGCACGCAGACGCACACAGCCGTGGCTCACGCGCAGGCCGATACCGAAGTTGGCGTTGGTGCCGTGGATCGCATACAGGCGGCCAACGTACAGCGCATACAGGCCCATCGGGTTGTCCGGACCGGCCGGGAACACCGCAGGCAGGATCTCGCCGTCTGCCGCGTATTCTTCACGCATCTTGGCGGTTGGCGTCCAGGTTGGGCCGTCTTTTTTGCGCTGTACCGAGGTAATCCAGTTCAGCGGGGTGTCTTTACCCAACTGGCCGATACCGATTGGCAGCACGACCACGGTGTTACTGCCTTTCGGGTAGTAGTACAGACGCATCTCGGCGCTGTTGATGATGATGCCTTCACGTGGCGCATCCGGCAGGATCAACTGCTGTGGGATGGTCAGAGTGCTGCCTGCTTTCGGCAGGAAAGGATCCACACCCGGGTTGGCTTCCAGCATATTGCTCAGGCCCATCTGGTATTGAGCGGCAAAGCTCTCCAGCGGCAGCTTGCTGTCTTCGGGTACGGTGATTTGGATGTTTTCACCGACCAGACGGCTGTCTTTGGCAGGCAAAGGGTATACGACGGCGAAGGCAGACTGGCTGAATGCAACCAGCGCCGTACACAGGGTTAATAACGCGCGAATGTTCATTTTCATCTTCGTGTTGGTCGTGGCCACTGGCAGATTATTGATATAGGTTATTTTCGGCCATAAATGACCGGATGCGCATTATATGTGCACATTGACCTAAGTGCGAAACATTCCCTGTGTCATGACGCACTTTTTTGTAACCTGCTGCGGTATGAAGATGACTTACTGTAAAAAATGCCGCTAAAGCGCGACGTCCGGCGGCGTCATTCGGCGTATGGGGATCAGGTATTCACAACGGATCGCCGTGCTTGCTCCGTTGCAAACGCCGCCCGCCGCCGGGTAAAAGCGCTCGATATCCTGCCCCGGCCGCCGCACCGCTTTCATCATCGGGATCGCGGTATCGTACAAGCGGGCGATAAAGTTTTGTAATTCCTCCACCCTGCCCTGATAAACAAAACTGGCGTAGTCGCCTTGCTCGATGAGCACCCTCTCGCCTTCCGCCTGTTCATCCGCCAGCGCCACGGTATAGACAATGCGCTTGCCGCCGCGTTGGCGGCTGTCCGCCTCCAGGCTGGTGAGGCCGTACACCACCGCCGGCGGCTCGGCTTGCGTGCGCACCATCTGGCGCCAGGCGTGTTGACGCAGCTCGTGTTTAGAATGCGGCAGTTGCCCCAGAGTGCAGTTGCCCCGCTGGGAGCGCCCCACCAGTTGCATGGCAGGCAGGGTAACGATGTCCGCCTGCGGCAACGGCCCTTCGCTCAAACGCAGCGGCGGCTGCATGCCGTGGCTGGCCCAATCCGGGCTGCGGCGATAACCGGCCGGCGGCAAACCGAACTGCTTCTTGAAGCAGCGGGTGAAGGTCTGCTGGGAATCAAACTGGTACTTATCGGCAATGCAGGCCACGCTGATGTGGGTGAGCCGCAACTCGCGCGCGGCGGCGCTCAGCCTTCTGCGCCGGGCGTAGGTCCCCAGAACGTGGCCGGTTAACTGCTTGAACAGCCGCTGCAAATGCCATTTGGAATAGCCGGATTTGGCGGCGATATCGTCCAGCGTCAGTGGCTGGTCGAGGTTTTGCTCAATCCAGGCCAGCAGTTGAGTGATTACCTGTTGCTGATACATTGCGCCCCCTCAGAGTGCTAAATCTGGCGCTTACTTTATCGACTAACGCGCTAGACCACATTGCACAATCAGGACATAATGTTTTTCAAACACGCCAAAATGAGAATAATTCTCATGCCAGTTATCACCGAACCGCGTTTCGATATCGATCAGGTACCGCGGGCGATTTTTGCCGTACAGGGCTCCACCATCAGCAGCGATTGGGAGATGGCCCCTCACCGGCACCGCAAGGCGCAGCTGATTTATACGGTGCGCGGCATGATCCGCTGCGAGGCGGAAAACGGCCTGTGGCTGGTGCCGCCGCAATGCGCGCTTTGGATGCCGGGCAACGTGCTGCATAACGCCCAGGGGGCCGGCGACACCGAATGCTATTGCCTGTTTGTCGATCAGGACGCTATCGCCGGCCTGCCCACCCATTGCTGCACGCTGTCGGTATCGCCGTTGCTGCGCGAGCTGCTGCTGCAGGCCAGCAGGTTCGATCCGCTCTATGACGAGCAGGGCCCGGAAGGGCGGCTGACCGCCGTGCTGCTGGATCAGGTGGTTAATGCGCCGATCGAAAACCTGCATTTGCCGGTCTCTCAGGACGCGCGCATTCGGCAACTGACCGAGCGGCTGCTGGCCAATCCGGCGGACAAAGCCACCCTGAACCAATGGGCGCAGCGCATCGGCATGAGCGAACGCTCCCTCAATCGCACCCTGCAGCAGCAAATGGGCATGAGCTTCGGCCACTGGCGCCGCCAGTTGCACGTGATGCTGGCGCTGCAACGGCTGACCAAGGGCGACAGCGTGCAGAAGGTAGCGCTGGATCTGGGCTATGAGAGCGCCAGCGGCTTTGTCACCATGTTCCGCAAAGCGGTGGGCAAACCGCCGGCGCGCTTTCTGGCGGAAAGGAATGCCGCAGGCCAAATGGCGGGGAGCGGCATCGCCATGTAGCGGACGGCGGTGCGGATGGCGGTTAAGCACTAAATTCTAATTGCTGCGGTAAAAATAGCTTTATGTTCAGTAGCGAAGGTGGCGATGTTTATATTCGCACCGAACAATACCGCCGTATTTTTAGGAATAACCTCATTATTGATGATGAGAAATTGCATTCTGAAAATGCAATTTTTTATATTTACATGCACATCCTAATGATTCCAAAAGAGTTTACTACCGAGCCGCATTATTCCGCATTCAATTGATTAGCATGGTAAATGATTCCTCGATAAACCCAAAAATCAAAATAAAAGCCAAAAAACAGCATAAAAATCCAAAACAATTTAAAATTAAAGAATTTAAAGTCACAATAAAAATAAAATTCAGTTTAATACTAATGTTAACATTTTGTAATGTTTTTATCCCCCATCGATTTGATGTAAATTTTCTTTATGTCTATAGTCAATCCCTGACCTTTAATGACCGGTAAATCGCCCTGAGAAAATGATCTTTTATTGATGACTTCATCGGCATTAATTGCCCTGACGCTCTCTGACGATGCGTCTGAGTCAATGATTTATTACAGGATCTGTTTTGCTGTGTGAATAGCCTAATGGAAAGAACGCCATATTTATTGGTGCGGGCGCCGCTACGCCATTTTATTACCTGCTGTGCGCCAGGCGTACTGAGCGAGTTTTAAATTATATTTCATTACTATTTATATCGGAGCAGATGCGTTTAATTCATATCGGGCTAAATCGGTAAGAATGTCATGGTCTGTATCCAAACCAACAACACAATTGGAATGACAATGTCATTAAATAAACTTACCCCAGCGCAACGCGCTATTTGGGCCGCCGCCCAAATGGAACCAGAGAATTTCCGCTTTAATGCATGTTTCTTTCTGAAGCTCGGAAAAAATATCAATCAGGAAGCGTTGCATGACGCTTTGCTGCAACTCAACCAAGAAGCCGAGCTGCAAAGAATTTCCCTTGCGGCAACCGAGGAAGACCCTGTTCAATTCCCGCATTTTCCTGCGGATGCTTTGATTTCCCGCCATTCATTCGCTGATCAACACCAGGCGCAATCCTGGATGGAACGGCAAAACCAACGCCCTTTCCCCCTGGACGGCTCCGTGCCCTTGCTGCAATGGCATATCATCGCATTGCCCGCCGGAGACCTGCTGCTGTATGGGAAATATCATCATTTGGTGCTTGATGGCTTTGGCCAATCGATGCTGATCGAACGTTTGGCGCAAATTTACACGTCCGGCGTGCAACATGCGACATGCCCCGCCAGCGAGTGGGTCACGCGCGAAGCCTATTTCGAAAGCCTGGACAATTACACCGCCGGCACGCAGCACCAGCGCGACATGGCATTTTGGACAGCTAAACTGGACTCGACGGAAGGCGCCACCACGCTGGGCAAAAACCGGTCCAGCATGGCCCAAGGCCTGTTGCAAACTCGCTGTACTCTTGCGCAAGACCTTTATCGCCAAATCAACACCTTCGCCTCTGAGCACGGCCTTACGCTGCCGCAATTGCTATTGGCGCTGTTTTCCGCTTACAGCCACCGTTTAACCGGCCAGGATATCGTGCAATTGGGGCTGGCCGTGACTGGCCGCGCCACGCTTGTCGCGCTGAAAAAGCCCGCGATGCAGGCCAATGAAATTCCCCTGACGCTCCCCGTCGCGGGAATTTCAGACCTGTCTCAACTGTTGCGTCTGACCCGGCAGGAATTGGCGTTGGCGATCAAACATCAGCAATGCCGCAATGAGGATATTCATCGCGCCATCGGGCTGGGCGCCCCTGAAGACAAGCTGACCAAAACGCTGATAAATATCATTTCATTTGAACATGATGTTTATTTTGGCCATGAAAAAGCCCTCTGCCACCAATTCACGACCGGGCCGGTGGCCGACCTGACTCTGACGCTGTTTATTGGCGCCGATCGCATTGAGCTGCTGTGGGACGCCAACCCGGAAAACTATTCCGCCACCTTGCTCGATCATCATGCTCAGAGATTGATGCAGTTTATCGGCTGGTGTTTGACCCACCAGCGAATTGATTGCCCGGCGGAAACGCTGCTGCTGCCCGAAGATCGTCTGGCTATCCGGCAATTCAATGCCAACCCGCAAGATTACGATCTTCAGCAAACGCTGCCGGCGCGCATTGACCACCAGGCGCAATGCACCCCCGACGCCATTGCGCTGCAATTCGCCGAGGAGACGATCACCTATAGCGAACTGGTGCAGCGCAGCGAACGCTGGGCCTGCGGCCTGGTGGCGCAGGGTGTACGCCCCGGAGATGCGGTGGGCGTTTATGGCGAACGCTCTCTGGACATGACTCTCGCACTGCTCGCCATTCAAAAAGCCGGCGCGGCCTATGTGCCGCTGGATCCGGATTTGCCTATGGCTCGTTTGCAGTCTCAGATCGCCCAGGCCGGCATCCATACTCTGCTGTATTGGGATACGCCGCCCGATATCGGAACGGCGGTATTTGCATTGCAGACCAGAGAGTTAAACGATGCCGTGCCGTTCTCCTTGCCGTCGGTCTCGCCGGACGCCATCGCCTATATCATCTTTACCTCAGGTTCGACCGGGCAGCCTAAAGGGGTGGCCGTCAGCCATCGTGCCGTAACGAACCGCATTTTATGGATGCAGGCGGCCTACCCGCTCGACGCAGGGGATCGCGTCCTGCAGAAAACGCCGTTTACTTTTGACGTGTCGGTATGGGAATTTTTCTGGCCGCTGACGGTGGGCGCACGGTTGGTGATCGCGCTTCCGGGCAGCCATAAGGATCCCCGCCAACTGATCGACATCATTCGCACGACGCAGATTACGACGCTGCATTTTGTTCCTCCGATGCTGGATCTGTTTTTAGCCGAGCTGGACGGCCGGCCGTTACCGTCGCTGACGAGAATGTTTTGCAGCGGCGAGGCTTTGAAATTGGCCAGCGTGACGCGCGCCAATCAGTCGTTGCCCGACTGTCGTCTGCATAACCTGTACGGCCCTACCGAAGCGGCCATCGACGTCAGCTATTGGGATTGCCTCCCCGGCGTGGCCTATGCCGGCAGCGTGCCGATCGGCTATCCGGTGGCCAACACCCAGCTCTGGGTGCTCGATGCGCAATTGCGCCCCTTGCCTCCCGGCACCGTGGGAGAACTCTATATCGGTGGCGTGCAGGTTGCGCAGGGATACGTCAATCAGCCCGAACTGACTGCAGAACGCTTTATTCCGCAACCAGATGGGCTTATCCCGCTGGCCGCCGCCGGCGGCCGTCTGTACCGAACCGGCGATCTGGTGCGGCTGACCGAGCACCACGGGCTGGAGTTTCTTGGCCGCCTCGATCATCAGGTAAAAATCCGCGGGCTGCGCATTGAACTGGGGGAAATTGAAGCCCAGTTGGTGGCGCTGCCGCAGGTGGAACAGGCGCTGGTGTCAACCCATCGCGATCCTCTCGGTCAGGATCGTCTGGTGGGTTATCTGGTCTTGGCCGAACGCGACGCTGCCGGCGACTCGCTCCCCGAGATCGAACGGCAGCTCAGGACGACACTGCCGGAATACATGCTCCCCGCGCAATGGGTGATCCTGTCGGCGCTGCCGTACCTCAGCAACGGCAAAGTGAATCGCAAAGCGTTGCCGAGCCCCAAAGCGGTGCCGGAAAACGGCGGCGGTGAGTTGAATGACCAGGAACGCCTGGTCGCCAGGGTGTGGCAAAGCGTACTGCAACGGCCGACGCTGTCGCCGGATACGCCCTTCTACAGCCTGGGCGGCGACTCCATGCTGGCCATTCGCGTGCGCAGCGCACTGGAAAAACGCGGCTACGCGCTCGATTTGGCGACGCTGTTTCGCAACCCGACGCTGCGCCAACTCGCAAAGCAGCTGACACCGGCGGCCACGGCAACGACGCCGCCCGCGTCTCCGGCGCCTTTCTCACTGCTCACGCCGCAGGATCGCCAGCGCCTGCCGCAGGGGTTGGAAGACGCTTATCCCCTGTCCGCCATGCAAAAATCCATGGCCTACCAGGCGGAAATTGAACACGAGTCCTCGGTATATCGCGTGGTCACCTCATTGACCGTCGAGCTGCCGTTGACGCTTGCGCTGTTACAGCGCGCCATAGAGTACACATTGGCGCGCCATCCTTTGCTGCGCAGCAGCTTTGACCTTTCAAATTACAGTCAGCCGTTGCAGTTGGTTCATCAACGGGTAACAGCCCCGCTGACACAGGCGGAGGATCTCACCTCGCTGGCACCGGAACAGCAGCGGCAAGCCGTATCGCGCTGGGTGGATCAGGCTAAATATCACCGTTTCGCGTTGGCTGAAGCCCCGTGTCTGGCCTTTTTCAGCCACGCTCTGCATCCGCAGCGCTTCCAGCTTTCGGTCATCGAGCACCACGTGGTGCTCGATGGCTGGAGCGACTTATTAATGCTGGATGAGATTGTGGATAATTACCGGCAGTTGCTTGCCGGCCGCGAACCGCAGCGCACCGAACTTGCAAGCCACTATCGCGATTTTATCGTTGCCGAACAGCAGATTGCCGCGGACCGCCAGGCGGCGGCTTTCTGGCAATCGCAACTGAGCGAGCTGGATCCCGCGCCTTTGCCACGCCCGGAAAAAACCGGCCCCACGCGGCACAAATCCGTACGCGCCGAGCTGCCCGCCACGCTGGCCAACAAGCTCGGGCAATTAGTGCAAACTCACTCATTGCCGCTCAAAGCGTTACTGGTTGCGGCTCACCTGAAGGTGCAAGCCGTCTTGACCGGCCAGGATCGGGTCGCTACCGGGCTGGTTTTCAACGGCCGCCTCGGGGTGCAGGATGCAGATAAAACCATCGGCGTGTTCCTCAACACTCTGCCCCTGGCTCTGTCTATCGAACAGGCGTCATTTATTGAATTGGCGCAGAGGATCGCGCAGTTTGAAGCCGATGCCTATCCTTATGGCCGTTACCCCTTCACCGCCATGCAACGCGATTACGGTCAGGAAATCGTGTTGGACAGCTATATCAACTACATGGATTTCCACCGCGATTGGGGCGATGAGAACTCACCGATTTCGCATGCCTATGGCGTTGCAGACACCAATTTTGCGCTGGCGGTCAATTATCTGAAGGATCCGGTCAGCCAGTCGTTGTCTTTGTGGTTTGACTGCAACCTTGCGCAGCTTAGCGAGCCGCTGTGCGATCTGCTGCCGGAATATTACCTGCAGGCACTGAGTCAACTGGCGGACGCCCCGCAGCAGCCGGTATTCGCCGCTGCGCTGGAGGCCGGGCGCCAGCAGGCGCTGATTCGAGAATGGAACCGCACCGATGTGGCCTATGAGGCCGACGCCTGCGCCTATCGGCAGTTCGAGCGCCAGGCGGCGCTGAATCCGCAGCGTGAAGCCTTGTGCTGCCGCGACGACAGCCTCAGTTACGCCGAACTTAATCAGTTGGCCAATGCCATGGCGGCGCGCCTGCGCGAAGCCGGCGTCATGCCCGGCTCGCTGGTGGGCATTTGCTTGCGACGCAGCGTGACGCTGGTGGCCAGCCTGTTGGCGATCCATAAAGTCGGGGCGGCTTATGTTCCTCTCGATCCCGACTACCCGGCGGAGCGTCTGGACTATATCGTCAAAGATTCGCAGCTTTCCTGCCTGATCACGCAGGCCGACGTACCCGAACTGGCCGCAGCCACACGCATCGAATGGCCGGAATATCGGGAGTTGCTGCGTGAAACGCATCAAAACCCGCCGCAGGCGTCGTTCGGCAACGATGTCGCCTATGTCATTTACACCTCCGGCTCGACGGGCAAACCCAAGGGCACCCTGATCCTGCAAAAAAACCTGACGAACTTCCTGGTCGGCATGGATGAGGCAGTGGGGTGTCGTCAGGAAGACAGCCTGTTGGCGTTGACCAGCATCTCGTTTGACATCTCGATTCTGGAAATTTTCTGGCCGCTGAGCCGCGGCGCCAACGTGGTGCTGGCCCCGGAACACCAGATCAACAATCTGGCGTGGCACGGCGACACCGGCACCGTCCCTCTGGAGTTCAGCCTGTTCTTCTTTGGCGCCGCCGCCAACAACGAACGGCGTCACGAAGGTTATCAACTGGTGCTGGACGCCGCGCGTTATGCCGATAGCCACGGATTCAAAGCCGTCTGGACCCCGGAGCGGCACTTCCATGCCTTCGGCGGCCTGTATCCCAATCCTTCCGTCATGTCCGCCGCGCTGGCGACCGTCACGAAACGCGTCGAACTGCGCTGCGGCAGCGTGGTCGCACCGCTGCACGACAGCCTGCGCCTGGCGGAAGAGTGGTCCCTGGTGGACAACCTGTCGTCCGGCCGCGTCGGGCTGGCGTTCGCCTCTGGCTGGAACACCAATGACTTTGCTCTGGCGCCGGACAACTACCCGGCCAGAAAAGCCGTGATGCTGCAAAAACTGCAGGAACTGCGCACGCTTTGGCAGGGCGGATGCCTGCACCGCCTCAACGGTGACGGCAAAGAGGTCGGCCTGACGGTTTATCCTTCCCCGGTTCAGCCTCAGTTGCCGATTTGGTTCACGTCCTCCGGCGACGTCGCCACGTTCGAATTGGCGGGGACCTACGGCGTCAATCTGCTGACCCACCTGCTGGGCCAGGATCTCGAACAACTGCAGCAAAAAATCGCCGCCTATCGCCAGGCCTGGCAGGCTGCGGGCCATGCGGGGAACGGCCACGTCACCTTGATGATACATACCTTCCTGCTGCCGGACGAACAACGCGCCAAAGCGGTGGCTAAAGGCCCCTTCCGCGACTACCTGCGCACCTCCACCGGGCTGTTGCGCGAGCTGTCCGCCAGCATGGGGCTGGAATTCCAGCAGGATCTGCCGCAGGAAGATCTGGAGTCGCTGCTCGACAGCGCGGTGGAGCGTTACTTTGAACGTTCGGGCCTGTTCGGTTCGCCGGAAAGCGTGCTGCCGCTGTTGGCGCAGTTGCAGCAGGCGGGGGTCGATGAGCTCGCCGGGCTGATTGACTTCGGCATCGCCAACGAACAGGTGCTGGAAGGATTGCAGGCGCTGAAACAGCTGCAAAGCTTGCATCGGAACGAACTGCGCGATGCGCCCTACAGCTTTGCCGCGCTGCTGCAACGCCATCGCATCAGCATAGTGCAAAGTACGCCGTCCTTTATGGCTGCGGTAATGGCGGAGCCCGCGGCGGTAAGCGCGATGGAGCATCTGCGCGCCATTTTGATCGGCGGCGAGCCCTTCCCCGCCGGCCTGGCCCAGCAGTTGTCTCAGCGCCTGGACGCGGCGGTGTACAACATGTACGGCCCGACGGAAACCACCATCTGGTCAAGCGTCCATCGCTTGCCGGGCAAAGGATCGCAGGCCGCCAACCGTATCGCGATCGGCAAGCCTATCGCCAATACCCAGATGTTGATTCTCGGCCCGGCCGGGCACCCGAGCCCGATCGGCGTCGCGGGTGAATTGTGGATTGGCGGCGACGGCGTCTGCCAGGGATACCTGGGCCGACCGGAATTGACCGCCGAACGTTTCGCGCTGCAACCGGCTGTCGGCCAGGTTTTCTACCGCACCGGCGACCGCGCGTTATGGAATGCCTCCGGCGACATTGAATTTGTCGGCCGTATCGATCGGCAGGTCAAAGTGCTGGGTCATCGCATCGAGCTTGATGAAATCGAAAGCGTGATCTCACGGCATCCGCTGGTACAAAACGCCGCCGTCATCGCCGTTAAGCAGGAAAACGAACGTTACGAACTGGTGGCTTACGTTGAAATCAATGAAGCCCAGCAACAGGCCGGCGACTCGGCGAACACCCTGATCGCTCACTGGGGGCAGTTGTGGAACAACGCCTACGAAGAACGCGCCAGTTATGAAGTGCATCATGAGCAGGATCGTCAATTCGCCGGCTGGTTAAGCAGCTATACCGGTGCGCCCATTCCGCCGAACGAGATGCGCGAATGGCTGAACCATACGCTGATCAAACTGCGCGCCTGCGATCGCAGCCATCTGATCGATGTGGGCGTCGGCATGGGGCAAATCATGCGTCACCTGGCGGCGGACAGCCATTCTTATCATGGGCTGGATCTGTCTCAGGAGGCGCTGAACGTCGCTCGCCAGTCACTGCCGCCGGCGCTGCATTCCGCCGCACACATCACCCTGACGCAAGGCGACGCGAAGCGGCTCGAAAACCTGGCCGCGCGGCCAGACACGCTGGTGATCCTGAACTCGGTGATTCAATACTTCCCGGACCTCGGCTATCTGAAAAGCGTGCTGGACGAAGCGCTGCGCCTCACCCAGGACGATGGCGTTATCTATCTCGGCGATGTCCGCAGCCTCGACGATCTGACCGCATTCCATACCGGCGTTCAATTTTATAAGGCAGCGCCTCTGGCCCGCGTGGCGGAAATCCGCCAACAGATCAAAAGAGACAGGGAGGCGGAGAAAGAGCTGTGCCTGTCCCCGCGTTATTTCCAAACGTTCAACGAGCGCCACGGAACCTCGCGCAAGCTGCAACTGGAGCTCAAGCGCGGGCAAGCCGCCAACGAACTGAATGATTTCCGTTATGACGTGATTGTCAGTGGCCGCAAACCGGCCGCCGCACCGCGCTATCTGGACTGGCAAGGGCAACCCCTCGATTCGCACGGGTTGACGGCGTTGACCGCGCAGCTTAGTGACGAAAACCGCGAAAAACATCACATCGTCATTCGCAATCTGCCGAATTGTCGACTGCAACGCGACGGCGATCTGATGACGCTCTTGGCCGAAGCCGATGACGACCAGACCAAATGGGATATCGAGAAACGGTTGTGGGAAATCACCGACCCTAACCCACTGCACCCGGAAGATATCGCCAGTCACTTTGAAGCTCAGGGTTACCGGGTTCGATTGACGCTAACCCCGGAAGAGGGGCTGCGGCTGTTCAATCTCGAACTGACGCTGCACGAAGCTCCGCTTACCGAACGCCGCCAGACCGGCGTTATCGCAGACTCGAAGTGAGTGGCCAAAAAATGGAAAAAAATAACGCAATGAACTCATCCACCGCACTTTCCAACAACCCGCTGGCGCAGGAACGCAACGCTGAGCTGGCCCGGCAACTGCGCGACTTTGTGCGCGGAGAGTTACCGGAAGCCATGATACCGGCCCACGTTGTGGTGATGCAGACCTTGCCGAAACTGCCGAATGGGAAAATCGACCGCAAGCAACTGCCGGCCCCGTTAAAGCAAGAGCGCAGTCAGCAGGCGTATGTCGCCCCCCGTAACCTGAACGAAGAGAAAATCGCCCGCATCTGGCAGGACGTGCTGTCAGTGTCGCAGGTCGGCATTGAAGACAGCTTTTTTGAACTCGGCGGCGATTCGCTGTCGGTGGTGCAGATGGTCTCCAGGGTACGTCGGGAGTTGGATACCGCCGTCAGCCTGCGCTACGTGTTCAAAAACCCGACCATTGCCGCGCTCTCCGCTTATATCAAAGGCAAACACCGCACCGCCTCCGCCGGTCTGCAAAACCTCAGCGACGAAGAGCTCTGCGCCGAAGCCCAACTGCCGGCCGACATTGGCGCCCAGCCAGGGGCCTTGCCCGCCGTCGACAGCGGTTTTCGCCATATCCTGCTCACCGGCGGCACCGGGTATACCGGCGCCTTCCTGTTGCGGGAGTTTCTGGATCGTTCACAGGCGATGCTGTGGGTCGTCGTGCGTTCGGCAAACCCGCAGCAAGCGGTGGAACGCATCCTGAACAACTTGCAACAGTACGGCCTGCAACGCCCGGGCGATCGGGCGCGCATCGTCGGCGTACCGGGAGACGTGGGCAAGCCTTATCTCGGCGTAGACAAACCCACCTGGCGGCAACTGTGCCAGGACGTCGAGATGATCGTGCATAACGCGGCGATCTCCAGCTACGCCATGCCTTATCGCCAGTTAAAACCCACCAACGTGCTCGGCACCCTCGAGGTGCTGCGTCTGGCGGGGCAAGTGCGGGTAAAACCGCTGCATTACATCTCTTCGCTGTCGGTGTTTCCCGGCCAGCCGGGCGAGCACCATTTCCGCGAGGAACCGCTCTTGCACCCCAACGGCCTGGCGGGAGGATACCGTCAAACCAAGTGGGTTTCCGAACGCTTGATCACCCTGGCCGGCGAACGCGGCCTGCCTTGCCGCATTTATCGCCCCGGCCAGATCACCGGCGCGCAAACCAACGGCGCCTGTTCGACGGACACCTACCTCAACGCCGCCATCAAAAGCTGCATTCAACTGCAGACGGAGCTGCCGTTTGACGTGATGCTGGACATCTCACCGGTGGACTTCTGCGCGCAGAGCGTGGCGCATATCGCCCTTTCCGGCGCCGGAGAGCATCGGATTTACCATCTGACGCAGTCAGCGCCGCTACATTGGCGCGATCTCCTCGGTATGCTGCGCCAACGGGGCTACAGGATTGATGCGGTGAGCTACCCCGAGTGGTATCAGCGCCTGGCCGCCGCGCTTGAAGCCGGCGAGCAAAACGCCCTCGGCAAATTCTTCTCGCTGTTTGGTGAAGAGGCGCCGTCGAAAGACGCCGGCGACGAAGGCAGCCTGCCGCACTATGACTATCGCAATCTGCTTCAGGCGCTGGAAGGCAGCGGCATTTCCGCCCAGCCGTTGGATCAGAGCCTGTTGAATCGTTATCTCGACTATTTCATCGCGATCGGCTTTATCCCAACGCCGGATATGGCTTACACCGCTAGCAAAGGATGCCAGTCATGATGCTGAATCCCCCTCGTTTTCCGACCCTGCAAGCGGCGGTGGATCACCATGCCGCCGTCACTCCCGAAGCGCTGGCGCTGATGATGGTGAATCACCCGCACCATGACGAAAAAAACCGTCAGGTCAATTACCGCCAGTTGCGCCATTCGGCTCTGCATCTGGCGGCGGAACTGCGGGCGACCTATGCGCCGAACAGCCGCATTTTACTGCCGTCGTCGGTCAGCGAATATTTTGCGATCGGTTTCCTGGCCTGTATGTATGCGCGAATGATCGCCGTGCCTGCGCCACTGCCAACCCAGTATCAGCATCAGCGTCAACGGCTGACCAATATCATGCATGACGCCGGAATCGTCGCCCTGCTGTATGCCCCCGGCGATGAAGGCGCGATCCGCGACTGGCTGGAACAGGCGGCCATCGCCTGCGATCAGTTGCCGATCGCCGTGCAAAATGAAGCCCCTGCCTTCAAATCCGACGCGTCTGAGGTCAATCCCGACGATCTGGCGCTGTTGCAATATACTTCCGGCTCCACCGGCAACCCCAAAGGGGTGATGCTGACCCACGCCAACCTGGTGCATAACGTCAACAGTTTCCAGCAAACGCTGGGTTATGCGGATGACACGCGTTTCGGCGGTTGGATCCCGCAATATCACGACATGGGGCTGATGGCGCAACTGCTGCCCGCGCTGTTCCTCGGCAGCAGTTGCTACATGATGACCCCGACGCAGTTCCTGAAACGGCCGCTGCACTGGCTGCAAATGATTGAACGCTTCAGTATCAATCATACCTGCGCCCCTAACTTTGCTTTTGAACTCTGTTGCCGACGCATAGCCGCCGAACAACGGCCGACGCTGAATCTCTCGTCGCTGCGTTACCTGATCAACGGTTCCGAGCCCGTGCAGGCCAGCACCATTCAGGCGTTTATCGACGGTTTCGCCGCCGCCGGTTTCAACCCCAGCGCCATGCAACCCTGCTATGGCATGGCGGAATGTACGGTGTTCATTTCCGGCAGCACGCCGCGTCCGCCGCAGATCATCAGCCTGCCGGATAGCCAACAGGCCGGCGGCCCGCAGAAACTGTCGGTCAGTTGCGGTTGCGCGCGCCACTACGACCTGCGGATTATCGATCCGACAACGTGCCAGCCGCTGGCCGAAGGGGAACTCGGTGAAATCTGGCTGCAAGGCGGCAGCGTGGCCAAGGGGTATTGGAACAACCCGCAGGCAACCCGCGACACCTTCGCCGCCTATACCGCTTGCGGCCAGGGCCCTTACCTGCGCACCGGCGACGTGGGCTTTCTGCAACAGGGCGAAATCCACGTCACGGCGCGGATCAAAGAAGTGATTATCACCCACGGAAAAAACCTCTATCCACAGGACATCGAGCACGATCTGCGACGCCATTTCGACGTGCTGGCGGGCCGATACGGCGCGGTGTTCGGCGTAGCGCTGGATACTGAGCAAGAGGCGTTGGTGGTGTGCCACGAATTGCCGGGTTCCTTTGACGACCATGAGCTGGAGCAGCTTTCGGCAGACATTCAGGGCTGGGTGCAGCGCGAATGGGGCGCGCCGCTGGCCGGCGTGATCCTGGTGCCGCCCGGCGAAGTCAGCCGCACCACCAGCGGCAAAATACAGCGCACCGCCATGAAACAACGCTTTCTCAGCCAGACATTGCGCACCCGCCATCAATGGCTTGCCGCCGCCGTCCGCGAACGCATTGCCGGCCAGGATGAAAGCCGCGTCGAGAGGGCCGAATGATGGATTTGCTGCTGCAAACGCTGCAGGCCACCCGCGATGCGCCGCTGACCGCCGAAGCTTACGCGCACTGGCGCGAACAGGCTGAACGGGCCTTTGAAAGCGCGCGACTGATGCAACACGATCGCGATGCCACCTTCCCTCAGGAGGCCGTGGACTGGTTGAATCAGCAAGGCGCTGCCCTGCTCTACCTGCCCTCTCAACACCGGGGCCGCCTGACGGGGCTGGAACAGATCAGCACGCTGTGGCGAGCCTTGGCGGCGCTGGATCTCACCGTCGCCATCGGCCACGGTAAATCCTTCCTGGGCGCGGTCAGCGTCTGGCTGGCCGGTAACGCACGGCAAGTCGAACAGATTCGCCGCGCATTGCTGGCCGATGAAGCCCTGGCATGGGGCCTGACCGAGCGCGGGCGCGGCGCCGATTTAATGGCAACCCGAACCACGGCGGTCAAGCATGCGCAAGGGTGGCGTCTTCAGGGGGAGAAGTGGCTGATCAATAACGCCACGCGCGGCAATATCATCACCCTGCTGGCCCGAACCGACGAACTCGCCGGCGCACGCGGCATGAGCGTTTTGCTGCTGGACAAGCGCCATCTGCCCGCCACGAGCTGGCGCAATCTGCCCAAGGTCAGCACCTACGGCATTCGCGGCGCGGATATCAGCGGGCAGCAGTGGCAGGATGCCGAACTGCCCGATGACGCGCTGGTCGGTGAGCCGGGCCAGGGGCTGGAGATCACCCTGCGCGCCCTGCAACTGACCCGCACCGCCTGCTGCGGGTTATCGGTCGGCGCACTCGACGCCGGGCTGCGGCTGACCACCGGGCTGGTTCAACACCACCGCTTATATGGCCGCCGGCTGTCGGAACTGGATACGGTACAGACGCTGTTGGCGGAATCTCAGGTTGTCTCCTGGATGCTGGAAATCACCGCGTGGACAGCCGCCCGCCACGCCAGTTATCTGCCGCAGGAAATGAGCGTCGTCTCCGCGCTGGCCAAAGCCGCTATCCCGTCATTGGCCGCGCACCAATTGAGCCTGCTGGAAGAACAGATGGGTGCGCGGGGCTTCGTCAGCGATTTATTTGCCGACGGCGCTTTTCAAAAGTTGATCCGCGACCATCAAATCGTGCCCATTTTCGATGGCAGCACCTTGGTCAGCCGCTCGTCCCTGGCACCGCAGTTGCCGACCCTAATCCGGCAATACCGCCGTGGCGCAAGCGACAGCGCCGCGCTGGACCGGCTGGGAAACCGGCATTCCCCCACGCCGGCTGAGCTGCCGTTGAACGCCCTGACGATTTACTCCCGCAGCGGCTGTTCTCTGGTTCAGGCCTTGCCGGCCATGATTGCCCGCGCGCAACAACAACATGCCGGGCAGGTGGCGGCGCAGGATCTCGCCGGGCTGCTGGACGCTCTGCTGCAGGCAAGCCATCGGGTTATCGATGACCTGGCGTCCGCCCCCGTGGTTTACCCACAAGTGCCTCAGCAAACGCTGCTGGGCCTGCAGCGTTATGAAAGCCTATTCATCGCCGCAAGCTGCCTGCTGTTTTGGCTGAACAACCCGGCGCCATCCACGCTCCGATGCCGGCACTGGTTGCCGCTGTGCCTGACGCTTGTCGCCCGCCAATTGGGGCTGCCGGAAACCGCGGAGCCGCACGTCGCCTGGCAAGCGCTGAAAGCGTCTTTTGCCGATCGTCCCTTCACGTCAGCCGACGCCATTCTGCAGCAGGGAACTGACCATGAACGCTGAACATCTTCTTACCGTCGACATGCTTGAAAGACAGCTGACGCCAGCCGGTTGCGACGGCTACGCCGCCTGGACCAACGCGGTACTGACGGCCGACGCCGCCTGCGCGTTGTGGGCGGAGGGCGAAGCCCGGCTCGACGAGGCCGGATTCAACCGCTGCCTGATCCCGCAAGCGATGGGCGGCCAATGGCGCGGGCTGGACGCGCTGATGGATCTGTTCAGGGTGCTCTATCGCAAGGATCCGTGCCTGGGATTGGGTTATGCCGGCAGCAGCTTTATCGCGTGCTGCAACATTTGGGCGGTCGGTTCGCCCACGCAGCAGCGCACCGTTGCCCAGGCGCTGCATCGCAATGAAAAAGTGGCCTGCTCCTACTATGAGCCGGAGCACGGTAACGATCTGTCCGCCGTGGAATTTTCCGCCGACAGGCAAGACGGCCGCTGGGTGCTGGAGGGCGAAAAACAGGTCACTTCCAACATTGCCCGCAGCAGCGTTTTCGTGGCCTTCGCCCGCACCTCGCCACAGCCCGGTAGCCGCAGCCATACCCAAATATTGATAGTGAAGTCGCAACTGCCGGACGGCGCCTTGCAGGAACTGCCGCGCCACAGCAGCGTGGGGATGCGCGGCGTACAGTTGGGCGGCGTACGTTTCGATCGTACCCGCCTGCCCGCCGCGGCCGACGACGAATTGCTGCTGGGGGCGGAAGGCAAGGCGCTGGAAACCACGTTGCGGTCGTTTCAGGTCACCCGCACGCTGCTCCCCGGCATGTTTGTCGGCGTGCTGGACTCCGGCCTGCGGTTGGCCACGCGTTTCAGCCTGCAACGGCAGCTGTATGGCCACCGTCTGGCCGATTTTCCCTCGGCGCGCCAGGTATTGAGCCTCGCGTTGCTCGATCTGCTGCTGGCGGACGCATTCAGCAGACTGGGTGCCCGGGCGCTGCATGTTCATCCTGAATTTTGCTGCCTGTATGCGCCGTCGATCAAAATTGTGGTACCCAAACTGCTGATCGGCGCCATGAACCGTCTGGCCGACCATCTGGGTGCCAGTTTTTACCTCACGGAAAGCGAATTCGGCCTGTTCCAAAAGCTGCTCAGAGACATCAAACCCGCCGGATTCGCACACGTAGGCCGCCCGGCCTGCCAGCTCACGCTGCTGCCGTTGCTGTTCATGCTGGCGCGCAAAAACGCCGCCACGCCGGAAGCGGCCCGGCTTTCACCGACGCTCGCCTCGGACGCGCCAATCGACGAGCCGATAGATTTCAACCGGCTGCAGGTGGCGCCGACGGGGCGCGATCCGCTGCTGGATTCGCTGCTCCACACTGCGCCGCTGCTGGGCGCTGTATTGGCGACACAGGTATTGGCGGCCAGAGAGCGGCTGCTGGACAAGTTGCAAACGCTGGATCCGCGAGACATTTCCGCCACCGCGCCGGCCGGTCACTATCAGCTAAGCACGCTGTACGCCGGTTTGCTCGCCATCGCCGCTTGCCTGCAATGGCATCAGACGGCGGCAGAGAAACTGCCGCTGGCGTTGACGCAATTGATGGTCAAACGCCAACTGGTTCATCTGCAAATCGCCCCGGACGAAGGCCTGGATGAATCGGAAGCCGACTATGTCTGTCAGCGCCTGTTCGACGATTACCGCCGGCGCGTCAGTTTCGACTTAATGCAATACCCGCTACAGGGTTGGGAGGAATAATTTTATGGCACACAAATTTCGTATTTTGGGCATTTCCGGCAGCCTGCGCGCCGCGTCGCTGAACAGCCTGTTTTTACGCGCCATGGCGCAGGTGAGCCCCGCCAGCGTGCAATTCGAGATTTACTCGCACCTGGACGCCATCCCCTTATTCAACGCGGACCATGAAAATCAGGACAATCCGGCCGTCGCCCATTGGCAATCCGCGCTGGCGCAGGCCGATCTGGTGCTGTTGGCCAGCCCGGAATACGCGCATGGCGTGACCGGCGTGGTGAAGAATGCTTTGGACTGGATCGTCGGCAGCGGCGAGCTGGTGGACAAGCCGTTGGCTTTTCCCAACATTTCGGTGCGCGCGGAGCTGGCGCAGGCACAGCTGGCGGAAACGCTGCAGATTATGGGCTGTCGCCTGATTGAAAGTTGCAGCCCCTGCGCCACCCTCGCCGCACCTTATGTCTTGCCGGAAGCGGATGAACAAAGGTTGGTCGATCACCCCGAAATCGGCCCACGTCTGAAAGCCCTGTGGCGCAACATTGAACTCGCGCTATCTGAATCGCACTGAAACGACATTGCCGACGTCGGCAGAAAAAACACGCAAGGAAAACAAAATGGCCTCAGTACAAAACGAACTTGAACAATGGCTTGTTGAGCGCGTCGCCGCCTACTGCCGTCTCACGCCCGCCGAGATTGAAGAAGATAAAAACTTTTCCGATTACGGCATGGATTCCGTGTTCACGCTGACCATGATCGGCGAGATCGAAGATCGCTACGGCCTGGAGCTGGATCCCACCGCCATTTGGGATAATCCCTCGGTCGGGCAGCTACGCGCTTTCCTTGAAACCGAAATCAGTAAAAACGCGGCCTGAGCCGGGGGAATACGATGATGTTATCCAGCGACGCTAACGCCACGCCACACCTTGAATGCCTGCCCACCCGGCGCACCTGCCCGTTCAATCCGCCGGAAGAGTACCGCTTTATCCGCCAGGAATGCCCGGTGGTTCGGGTGAAAACCCCGCGCGGGGATTTCGCCTGGCTGGTGACTCGCCACCAGGATGTCAAAAAAGCCCTGAGCGACAAACGGTTAAGTTCTGATCCACGCTCCGCGGGCTTCCCGACGTATATCTCCGGCGAAGTGCCGCCACCGCCGGGTTTCTTCCTGCAACTTGATGCACCCGACCATACGCGTTTGCGCAAAGCCGTCACGGAAGAATTTCTCAACGCGCATGTGGAAAAACTCAAACCGCAAATGACGGCCATCATTCAGCGCCAGCTCGATGAGCTGCTGTCCATGCAGCCGCCGGTAGACTTCGTCAAAGCCTTTGCCATCCCCGCTTCCGCCAAGATCATTTGCGAACTGCTGGGCACGCCGGTTGAGGATCACCCTTTTGTGCAAAGCAGGACCGATACCGTGCTGGATCGCAGCAGCCCTCCCGAATTGGCCGAACAGGCGGCGATTGAGCTGATGGGTTATTTCGATCGTATCGTGACCGAAAAGGAGCGCGCGCCGGGCGATGATCTGCTCGGCAGGCTGATCCATAAGGCCCAGCAGGAGCACCAACCCAGCCATGAAGAGATTGTCGGCCTGGCCGCGCTGCTGCTGCTGAGCGCTTACGACACCATGGCGTTGGCCATGGGGCTGGGCGTGGTGACCTTGCTGAACAATCCCGCCCAGTTGCAGGCATTTCTCGCCGATATCGATCTGGGCAACGATTTGGTCTATGAGCTGGTGCGCTATCTGACCATCAATCACGCGGGCCTGCCGCGAGCGGCGCTGGAGGATACCGAGATTGGCGGCCAGCAGATCAAGGCCGGCGAAGGCGTGCTGATCATGCTGAGCTCCGCCAATCGCGATGAGGAGATATTCGAGCAACCCGACGTTTTCAACCTTCACCGGAGAGAAAAGACCCAGTTAGGCTTCGGCCACGGCATTCACAAATGCCTGGGCATGCATTTCGCCCGCGCCGAACTGACCATTGCCTTCCACGCCATTTTCACCCGCATCCCCAGCCTGGCGATAGCCGTACCGCAAGAGACGCTGACCTACCGCGATGAAATGGTGCTGTATGGCCTGAAAGCGCTGCCGGTGAGCTGGCAATCGGCCTGATGCGCAACGATTCTCCGAAAATTCAACTCAATGATGGGGCTACCATGCAAGGTACCAGGAAAGTTTTGTTTTTAATTTACGCCGCGTTGCTGTCCACTATCGGGCTGTTCGCTTCCGATCTTTACCTGCCGGCACTCGCGAACATTCAGCAGTTTTATCAAACTGATGCAGGCACCGTCGGCTTATCGCTGAGCATCTACATGGCGGGATTCTCGATCGGCCAGCTGTTCTACGGCGCCATCTCCGATCAGCTTGGCCGCAAAGCGCCGCTGTTTATCGGGCTGCTGCTGTTTTTAGCGGGCACCCTGGGCTGCATTTACGCCCGCTCGATCGAATTCTTCCTGTTTTGTCGCCTGTTGCAATCCCTTGGCGTCTGCGCCGCCTATGTCCTGTGGCAACCGATGATCGTCGATTTGTTCGACGGTAACGACGTGCAAAAGCTGTTCACCCTGATGATGGCGCTGGGCGGGCTTTCACCGGCGCTGGCGCCGTTGATCGGCGGCTATGTGACGGCCTACTTCGGCTGGAAGATGGTGTTTGGCCTGCTGCTGGCGCTGACCGTTCTGCTGCTGGCCTGGACGCTGTTCGGCTACCGGGAATCGCTGGCGCCCGCCAACCGTACGGCGTTTTCCGCCACCCGGGTTTTGAAGAGTTACGGCTCGTTCCTGTCCAGCCGATTTTTTATCGGGCATGCCTGCGCCATTGCCTGCGGCATCACGCTGTACCTGGTATTTCTGACCATGCTGCCGTTTATCCTGACGGGCATCGGTTATTCCGCCGACGCCATTGGACTGATGTATCTGCCGATCGCGCTGACCTTTATTGCCGGGACCGAGGTGGCCAAACGCCAGTATGCCAAATTGGGCGACGCGGGCAGCATGAAAGTCGGCATCTGTTTCGGCATGGCCGGCGCGTTGCTGCTGTTCCTCACGCCACTCTTTTTCTCCGTATCGGCGGCCTGGAAAATCATCGTTCCCTTTTCGTTGATCACCTTCGGCAACGGCTTTTTGGTGCCGACCGGCTCGGCGTTTTTAATCAAGTGTTTCGCCGACCGAGCCGGCGCTTGCGCCAGTTCGATCGGTTTTATGGTGACCACCGTCGCGTTTATCTCCATCAGCGTCGCTTCGCTGCTCGCCGGCCCACTCGGTATGGTGACGGCCATGACGGCGACCATTTTGCTGTTCTCGGCGTTGATGGGGCTGGCATTGCTGTGGGGCCGACATGCGCAAGCCGACAGTCGCGTCTCCTACAGCGCCGACGGCTCTTGAGATAACGTTACGGGAAAACCGGTGCCTCGCTTCTGGCGCCGGTTGTTTATCGCCATCCCGCCCAGCGGCGGGAAAACGCAGCGCCATCCTCCACATTGTGATTTTCCCCCCACCCCCTGCCGAAATAGCTCCCCTCCGCCATGAATAATGATTATTATTCGCAAATACAGGATCGGCGCGCCACGACGCGACCGGCCGGATGTTCCCTTTATTCAATGTTGAGCGTTCCTGGCTCCAGGGCAACCGCCCTGTGGCGATAGGCTTTTTTAACTCCATGGAGAGGTTATGAATTCTGCAACCACCACCAGCCGCCGCTTTGGCGCACGCGCCACCTTCCCGCTGCTGTTGCTCACGTCAATGCTGTTTTCCGCCCCGCTGCTGGCCCAGGGCGAGCCTGAGCTGCTGCGCAAACCGGTAGGTAAAGGCGCTTACGAGATGGTGTACAGCCAGGGCGAAAACGCGCTGTATCTGGCGACCTCGCAAAGCCGCAAGCAGGACAAGGGCGGCGTGGTTTATCGGCTGGATCCCAAGACGCTGGACATCACCCAGGTGATCCACAACGACATCAAACCCTTCGGCGCCGCGATTAACGGCAAGACCGATACGCTGTTCTTCGGCAACACGGTAAACAACTCGGTGACCGCTATCGACGCCAAGACCGGCGAAGTGAAAGGCCGCCTGGTGCTGGATGCCCGCCAACGCACCGAGACGGTAAAACCGCTGGCGCCGCGTGAGTTGGTGGCCGATGCCACGACCGACACGCTGTACATTACCGGGCTGGGCGAATCCAGCGTGGTCTGGGTGGTGGACGGTAAAGATCTCACCCTGCGCACCACCATCACCGATACCGGCAAATACGGCACCGGCCTGGCGCTGGACGCCGCAGCCGGCCGCCTGTATGTGACCAACGCCGACGGCGAGCTGGTGACTATCGACACCAAAACCAACAAGGTGCTCACCCGCAAAAAGCTGGATGAATCCAAAGAGCACTTCTTCTTGAACCTCAGCCTGGATCCGGCCACCCACCGCGCCTTTATCACCGACTCCAAGCAGGCGCAGGTATTGGTCGTCGACACCCGCAACGGCGCTATCCTGAGCAAAATCGAGGTGCCGGAATCGCTGGCGGTGCTGTTCAACCCGGCGCGCAATGAAGTTTACGTGACCCACCGCAAGGCGGGCGAAGTGAGCGTGATTGACGCCAAAAGTTACAAGCTGCTGAACACCCTCAAGACGCCGACCCACCCGAACAGCCTGGCGCTGTCACCGGATGGCCAGACGCTGTATGTCAGCGTCAAACAGGCTTCCAGCCGCGAAAAAGAAGCCACGGATCCGGATGACGTGATTCGTATCGCATTGAAATAATCAAGAACGGGGGCGCTTCGGCGCCCCTTTTGGCTTTTAAACTCTAAATCCGACGTGCTTGCCGTCCGGCAGCTCGACATCCAGCCGCAGAGTTCCGCCCATGGCTTCCACATAGCGCTTCAATGTCGATATCTTCAGCTCATTGCCACGCTGCTCTATCGCCGCGACGGAAGGCTGGGAGATACCCAGATTATTCGCCAGTTCCTGCTGTGAGATATTCAGCGCCTCACGCAATTGGTACAACCGTGCTTCCAGCCACATTTCTTGCGCCATTTCTTCGATTCGTTGCAGACTCTCCGGGGTACGCGAGGCTAGCATGTCTTTTAAAGTACCCATTGACTACTCCTTAAAATTACACATCAAATGCTGGGTAAACTGCGCATCAGCAATAGGCAGCATGACTTTGTAAAACCGCTTCTCGTTACCGGTCTTATCGCCGGCACACAAAACAATAGCCTGACGTAGTGAGTCAAAGGCAAAAAAAGCGCGAATCGGCCGCCCTTTATGCTGAACCCGCAGTTCTTTCATATTAGGGTGCTGTGACCCTCTCAACGAGTCTACAAAAGGACGTGAGAGGTTGGGGTCACTCCGCTCAAGCAATACTAATGCAGCCAGCACTTTCTCCTGCGTAAGTTCATCCTGCACCGCAAACCACCGATCAAACTCTTCCGTTGTTATTACAGTCCACATGGCATTCCCTTTTTATAGACCACAGTCTATAATTAAATTATAGACTACAACCTATAAATGCAATACCCCGGATTTGAAGCTTTGGCGTCTCAACGGTGAAACAGATCATCACCCAGAAAGTGAACCGCCGCAGTTTTATTGTAAAGACAGCCCACTAAGCCACCTCTACGGCTTACCCAGAAACCCGTCGGCTTCCTGAATTACCGCCTTTTGGGTCGCCCGCTGGTAGAGGCACAACGCTTTGCCCGGCTTGTTCTTCATAAACGGCTGCGGGTAGCGCCCGCCGATCAACAGCGCCGAGTAGCCGACGTCGTCATCATAATGAATGATCGCCCCGACGGCTTTGGCCGCTTTCAACCCGCTGGCCTTCAGGCAGGCAACCTGCATCGCTTTATCGACCTTGGCCCAGGCAACTTCGGACGAGGCTGCCGCGTTGAAGGCGGTGATGACGGCGGCAAATACGATAATGACTCTGAGCATGGCTCTCTCCGACTTGTTTTATTCTCCGCAGTATATGCAGCCTTTTATTATTCAGCCATCGGACCGCCGCGTATTATTTACAGCTTTTTTATTCTGGGCGGAAATAAAGTTACGGCGTTTTTACAGACAGTTTTCAGGGCCACGGATAACATCATTACATCGCCGCTATGGCCTCACGAGACGGATGCCTCATGTGTTTATACCCTGCCTTGTTTATTACTGAACCCGCGTTTTTCATTAAGCTCGGGGGCCGCCATGTATTCTAATATTATTGGTTTCAACCCTCTGCTAGCGGATATTCCCGCCTCGCGGTCGCGCTCGTTTCGCAAAGAAGTCGAACAGTATTTACAGCGCTACCCGCAGACCGAACACGTCGATATTTATCTCAACGATCTGAATGGCCAGTTTCGCGGCAAGCGGCTGCCGGTTGCCGAACTGTTTTCGCTGGATAAGGGCTGCTATTTCCCGTTGTCGATTTACGCCATGGATCTCGGCGGGCGGGTGATCGAAGAAAGCGGACTGGGCCAGCAGGCGGGCGAACCGGATCGCTTGTGCCTGCCGGTGCCCGGCACGCTGCGGCCCTGCGCCCGCGATCCGCAACGCCATGCTCAACTGCTGCTGACGATGCAAAATGCCGATGGCGACGCCTGCGAGCTGGAACCGCGCGTGGTGCTGCAACAGGTGCTCGGGCGCTTGCATGCCAAAGGCTATTACCCGGTGGTGGCGGCCGAGCTGGAGTTTTATCTGCACGATCCGCAGCAACAGCCCGCCGGGGCCACCCCCTGTCCAACGCAGAGTTTTTCTGTCGATGCCCCGGAGCGCCACCATGCGCTGCTCAATGAGATTGAGCAGCAGGCCCGGCTGCAGGCGCTGCCGCTGACGGGGATCGTGGCCGAGGCCGCTTCCGGCCAGTATGAGTTGAACCTGCACCACAGTGCGCGGGTGCTGGAAGCCTGTGACCAGGTGCTGGCCCTGAAACGGCTGACGCGCCAGATGGCGGAAAAACACCACCAGCACGCCTGCTTTATGGCCAAGCCCTGCGCGCAGGCCGCCGGCAGCGGTCTGCATTTTCATATCAGCCTGCAGGATGAACAGGGCCACAACCTGTTGGCCGGCACGCCGGGTGAACTGAGCGCTACCATGACGCAGGCGATCGCCGGGATGCTGGCGCTGATGCCGGCCTCGATGGCGATATTCGCGCCGAACATCAATGCGTTCCGCCGTTTCCGCCCAAGCATGCACGTGCCGCTGCGTGCCTCCTGGGGCCACAACAACCGCACGGTGGCGCTGCGTCTGCCCTGCGCAGACAGCGCCAACCAGCGGATCGAATACCGGTTGGCCGGCGCCGACGCCAACCCTTATCTGGCGGTGGCGGCGATGCTGAGCGGCATGCTGTACGGGCTGGAGCACGCACTGCCGCTGCCCCCGGCGGCCTGCGGCAACGGGTATGAAAACGACGACGCGGCGGCGCTGCCGCTTAACCAGCAAGAAGCGCTAACGCTGTTCCGGCAAAGCCTGCCGTTGCGCGAAACGCTCGGCCCGGCGTTTACCGCGCTGTGGCACACCTGCAAAACCGCCGAATTGCGCCGTTTCGAAGAACAGGTCACCGAGGCGGAAATAAGCTGGATGCTGTAACGCCGTGGTTTCTCCCCGGCGACGACCTTATTTATTGGCAATGCACAGAGGACGACGATGAAGTATCAACCTCGGTCGGTAATAGCCGACAATAATAATCAGCCGAACGCAGTAAATGATGGGCCGCTATTCACCTGGCATAAAGGCGCATTGACGATCAGTACCGATCGCCGGCTATTGGACATCGATTTTATTCATCACTTTCTCCGTCATTCGCACTGGGCGCAGGGGATCGACCGCGCCACGCTGGAGCACGCCATTCGCCACAGTCTGTGCTTCGGCCTGTACCGCAAAAAACGCCAGATCGGTTTTGCCCGGGTGGTGACGGACCATGCCACCTTCGCCTGGTTGAGCGACGTATTCATCACGGCCGAATACCGCGGCAACGGGCTGGGGCAATGGCTGATGCGCAGTTGCCTGGAACATCCGCTCATGAGCGGGCTGCACCGCATCATGCTCTACGCCAGCCAGGCGCCGTGGCTGTACGCCAAGGTGGGCTACGAACCGATCAACCAGCCAGACAGGGTGTGGACCATCACGCAGCCCGCGATTGATCAACCCTGCGGCGCACTCCATATCCCCCAGTCCGTGCACTGAGTAAGGAAAACACCATGTCCCGTTTGGTTTTGATCTCGAACAAGCAGTGTGACAGCAAGGATCTGGCCTGCGCCACGCAGGCCCTTTCGCCCGACGGCGCGAATGAGGCGGATCGGGGATTGTGGCTGGGCTGGAACGGCGACGTGCAGAACTTTGGCGAGCGCCCGGTCTGCTATCGGCACAATGCCGGTTATGAACAGGTGACTTTCCCGCTGTCTGTCGACGAGTTTTGCCGCCACTATCAGGGCTATTATCACGATGGGCTGTGGCCGGTGTTCCACAACCAGCCGGAGAAAGCGCATTTCACGCCGGAGAATTACCGGGCTTACCGGCAGCTCAACCTGCACTTCGCCGACATCGCCTGCGAGTATGTTTGCCCAAGCGACATCATCTGCATCGATGATTACCAGTTGCTGCCCTGCGGCCAGGCGCTGAAGGAACAGGGATTGCTGAACCCGTGCGCGTTCTTCTTCCACCTGCCGTTCCCGTCGGCGGCGCTGCTCAGGCAGATCCCCGAGCACCGCGGGTTAATCGAGTCGCTGTTTTACTACGATCTGATCGGCTTTCAGACGCTCGATGACCGCAATAACTTCCTCAGCTATCTGGCCAACGAATACCCGCTGGAGATGCTGCCCGACGACCAGTTGCAGGTTAACGGGCACATCTTCGCCACCGGCCTCTTCCCGGCCGGGATCAACGCCAGAAAGATTTACTGATTCAGGCTGCCGCCCGCTGGCGTTCCAGTTCACGCACCAGCGGGATCACTTCTCTGCCGAAGAACTCCACCTCTTCCTGGAAATGCAGGAACGCCAGCAGCATCAGGCTTACCCCGGCCTCTTTCAGCGCGATGATGCGCTCGGCGATCTGCTGCGGGGTGCCGATCAGGTTGGTTTTAAAGCCGTCGTTGTACTGCACCAGATCCTCGAAGCTGGATTTGGCCCAGTTGCCTTCGCCCTCCGGCGAGGCCGCCCCGGCGTTCTTCACCTCATGCTCGAAGCCTTTCACCGCCGCCGGATTGGCGTTGTCGATGATCTCCTGCAACACCGCCTGCGCCGCCTGCTCGGTATCGCGCGCAATGACAAAACCGTTCACCCCGACCTTCACGCGGTGATGGTTGGCCGTCGCCTTGGTCTGGAGATCGTCCACCTGCTGCTTGATGCCCTCGACGCTGTTGCCGTTGGTGAAATACCAGTCCGACACCCGCGCCGCCATGTCGCGCGCCGCCCGCGAGCTGCCGCCCTGGAAAATCTCCGGCAGCGGATCCAGCGGTTTGGGTTTGAGCGAGTAATCACGGTAGCGATAAAAATCGCCGGCGAAGGTGAAACTGGGTTCGGTCCAGATGCCGCGCAGGCAGCGGATGAACTCTTCCGAACGCAGGTAGCGCTCCTCGTGATCCAGCCAGGGCTCGCCGATGGCCTTGAACTCGCCGCGGAACCAGCCGCTGACGATATTGACCGCAATGCGCGCATCGGACAGGTGGCTGATGGTGGCGATCTGCTTGGCCGCCAGCGTGGGGTTCCACGGCCCCGGCAGCAGCGCGGCGATCACCTTGAGCCTTGAGGTGGAATCCAGCAGCGCCTGCGAGAACGCTACCGATTCATGCTGATTATCCGCCCCGTAACCGGCGGTGAAGCGGATCTGGGTCAGCGCGTAGTCAAAACCGGCGCGCTCGGCGATTTGCGCCAGCTTGCGGTTGTAGCCGATATCCCAGCCGGTACGCTGCGGGATGTTGCTGATCACCAGCCCACCGGAGACGTTCGGCACCCAGTAGGCAAACTGGATGGGCTGCTGCTCGTTCGATTTGGACATGCTTCCTCTCCTTTTTCTGAATGTCGGTGCCGTTATGCGGTGTTTATATAACCATTATTAATTTATAGATATTTAATCACGCAATTTGGTTATAAACCGATTAGCAGGATGCATGCCAACCGCCTGATCATTCGATCTAATTGAAAAATAAAAGGTTAGCGAGATAAGTAAAACGGAGCCTGTTGCATTGGCAGCAGCGGCTGTCGGGTGAGTGTTGCCCATGCAGCAGCGAGCGACGCTCTCCACAGCTGTACGAAATATAAGCTATCTTGATTGAACGCCCCTTCCGGCGTGTTGATAGAGGACAGCGCCATGCCAGACCATAGCTATCGCCCGCCGACCACCGACCAACTGGATCAATTGCTCCAACAAGCCAGCGCCGCCCAAACCGAGCCTTTCCCAGATGGGGTGGGGATTGCCATCTGCTGGGACGGCGGCGATCTCCCCGGCGCAGGTGGGATTTACCGGTACGGCAATCTGCGCGATTGGGATAACCATTCCATCGCATTCACCGATGACGTGCTGTTTAAAATAGCGTCCTGCAGCAAGACCTTTACCGCCACCGCCTACGCCATGGCGCTGCAAAAAGACATGATTGATGACGACACCACCGTCGGGGATATCGTGCGTCCTTCCACCCTCGGCAGCAATTATCTTGATATTCCCCTGCGCAGCCTGGTGAATTACACCTCGGGTTTTCCGGCCGATAATGTGCCGGGATCCGGCACCCAGCCGACGCCTTTTCCGGTTCCTTATGAAGTTGACGAGATGTTCGGGTTCCTGCGCGGCAATCCCTTTGAACCCGAAGGAACCACGGAGCGTTATACCTACTCGAATCTGGCTTTCTCTTTGCTGGGCTGGTTGCTGGCCGAAAAAATCGGCCATGCCAAATTTGCGCAGCTCATCGACGGCTGGATTTTCCGCCCATTGGGGATGAACGATTCGCAGTACAGCCCGCCGTATATCAAAGGCATGCTCTCTACCGAGCCTAAACCGCCCGCTGCACCGAAAATGCTTCCTCGTTGCTATACCTATAGCGCTGGCGACAATGGCAATGACGGCACCTACGAGCTCGCATCGCCCAGTTCCCACAACTTCGACGCCTATTACGGCGGTGGCGGCGTGATGACCTCGCCACGGGATATGCTGCAATGGCTGAGGTTTAATCTGGGCCTGAATAAGAACCTGCCGGATAGCGAAGCCCTGCTGCAAAAACTCCATACGCCCACAACCGGCGTCACCGCCGGTACGTCACAGCTGTGCATGGGATGGTTCATGACCCCGGCATCTGCTCTGTCACCGGCAATGCTCTATAAGGATGGCGACCTGGCGGGCGCCAACAGCTATCTGTTGCTGATAGCCAGCGACGCCCCCGGGCAAATCGCTTCTCCTGCCGGGGTTAGCGTAATGGTGAACGTTAAGGGGTTGACGGTGAATGGCACCACTCTTGCCACCTGGCTCGCCAAAAAAGTGATGGCGATAATGAGCGGCGAGGAAACGCCCCCCGTTTGACTCAACCCATTAAGCTGCTGCATACGGCATCGGCTGCGCTCGATGCCGTTCACCCCGAACACGGCCCCAACCGCTCACCTGCCCATTTCAACCGTTCACCCAGCGCAGGGAACCGCTGACTGAAATTCACATGTCTTCCCCTCTCCAGACCCTTGATGATGAGCTGTTGCCAAACCTACGGCTCCACCGTTATTCGCACCCGGGCCACGCGCCTGAAACATCTTATAAGCGGATTAACTCACTCATTTTTTTTGCAGATTAGAATATTAAGGACACCTCATGAACCGAGAGGGGATTTTAAAACACATTCCGTGGATGCTACTGGGGATACTCGGTGCATCCTGCCTGGGCGTGGTTGCGCTGCGCCGTGGCGAAAACATCAGTGCGCTGTGGATCATCGTCGCGTCGGTGGCGGTGTATCTGGTGGCGTACCGGTATTACAGCCTGTATATCGCCACCAAGGTGATGAAGCTGGACGCCTTCCGCGCCACCCCGGCGGTGGTCAACAACGACGGCCTGAACTACGTGCCGACCAACAAGAACGTGCTGTTCGGCCACCACTTCGCCGCCATTGCCGGCGCAGGCCCGCTGGTCGGCCCGGTGCTGGCGGCGCAGGTCGGTTACCTGCCCGGCACGCTGTGGCTGCTGGGCGGCGTGGTGCTGGCGGGGGCGGTGCAGGACTTTATGGTGCTGTTCATCTCCTCGCGCCGCAATGGCGCTTCGCTCGGCGAGATCATCAAAAAGGAAATGGGCCCGGTACCGGGCACCATCGCGCTGTTCGGCTGCTTCCTGATTATGATCATCATCCTGGCGGTGCTGGCCCTGATCGTGGTGAAAGCCCTGGCGGAAAGCCCGTGGGGCGTGTTCACCGTCTGCGCCACCGTGCCGATCGCGCTGTTTATGGGCATTTACATGCGCTTCCTGCGCCCCGGCCGGGTGGGTGAAGTGTCGGTGATTGGCATTGTGCTGCTGGTGGCGTCCATCTGGTTCGGCGGCGTGATCGCCCAGGACCCGTACTGGGGCCCGGCACTGACCTTTAAAGACACCACCATCACCTTCACGCTGATTGGCTATGCGTTCGTCTCCGCCCTGCTGCCGGTGTGGCTGATCCTGGCGCCGCGCGATTATCTGGCCACCTTCTTGAAGATTGGCGTGATTGTCGGGCTGGCAATTGGCATCGTGATCCTCAACCCCGAGCTGAAAATGCCGGCGGTGACGCAGTTTGTCGACGGCACCGGCCCGGTGTGGAAAGGCTCGGTGTTCCCGTTCCTGTTCATCACCATTGCCTGCGGCGCGGTTTCCGGCTTCCATGCGTTGATCGCATCCGGCACCACGCCGAAGCTGCTGGCCAATGAAAAAGACGCGCGCTTTATCGGTTACGGCGCGATGTTGATGGAATCCTTCGTCGCCATCATGGCGCTGGTGGCGGCGTCGATCATCGAACCGGGCCTGTACTTCGCCATGAACACCCCACCGGCGGCATTGGGCATCACCATGCCGGACCTGCACCGTTTGGGCACCGAAGACGCGCCGATGATCATGGCGTCGCTCAAAGACGTGACCGCCCACGCGGCGGCAACCGTCAGCTCATGGGGCTTCGTCATCAGCCCGGAGCAGATCCTGCAAACCGCCAAGGACATCGGCGAACCTTCGGTGTTGAACCGCGCCGGTGGCGCGCCAACGCTGGCGGTGGGCATCGCCCACGTGTTCCACCAGATCATCCCTGGCGCCAATATGGGCTTCTGGTATCACTTCGGCATTCTGTTCGAGGCGCTGTTTATCCTGACCGCGCTGGACGCCGGCACCCGTTCCGGCCGCTTTATGCTGCAGGACTTGCTGGGCAACTTTGCGCCCTTCCTGAAAAAAACCGACTCGCTGGTGGCCGGTATCGTCGGCACCGCCGGCTGCGTGGGGCTGTGGGGCTACCTGCTGTACCAGGGGGTGGTCGATCCGCTCGGCGGCGTGAAGAGCCTGTGGCCGCTGTTCGGCATCTCCAACCAGATGCTGGCGGCCGTGGCGCTGGTGTTGGGCACCGTGGTGCTGATCAAGATGAAGCGCACTCAATACATTTGGGTCACCGTGCTGCCGGCGGTGTGGCTGCTGATCTGCACCACCTATGCGCTGGGCCTGAAGCTGTTTAGCGACAACCCGCAACTGGAAGGCTTCTTCTTCCAGGCCGGCGAGTACAAACGCAAAATCGCCGAGGGCGGTGCCGAGCTGAGCGCCCAACAGGTGGCGAACATGCAGCATATCGTGGTGAACAACTACACCAACGCCGGGCTGAGCATTCTGTTCTTGCTGGTGGTGTACAGCATCATCTTCTACGGGGTGAAAACCGCGATGGCGGCGTATAAAAACCCGAACCGCAGCGACCAGGAAACGCCGTACGTGCCGGTGCCCGAAGAAGCGCCATCCCACGGCGTAACTGAGGGGGACGTCAAAGTTTCGCCGCAGCACTGATGGTGATTTAACGGATACCCTGCATAATGAAAGTTAAGTAGTACCCAATGGATTTCGGGCCGCAGCAAGGCGGCAAATGAGCGACCCTCAGGAGCTTACACAGGTAAGTGACTGAGGTTCGTGAGTGCAGCCAACACCGTTGCGGTTCGAAAGACGACGGGTACGCAGGGTAATTTTTTTGGGAGAAGGCCATGTTCGGAAATCTCGGCCAGGCGGGGAAATATCTCGGGCAGGCGGCGCGCATGTTGGTGGGCGTGCCCGATTACGATACCTACGTCCAGCACATGAAAGACAACCACCCGGACAAGCCGGTGATGACCTATAAAGAGTTTTTCCGCGAACGCCAGCAGGCCCGCTACGGCGGCGACGGCAAAGGCGGCATGCGCTGCTGCTGATTTGAGTCAATAAGGACCCGACATGAAACCCATCGCCGTCACCATTTTGACCGGCTTTTTGGGCGCAGGCAAAACCACCCTGCTGCGCCATATTCTGAACGCCGACCACGGCTACAAGATTGCGGTTATCGAAAACGAATTCGGCGAAGTGCCGATCGACAACGCGCTGATTGGCGACCGCGCCAGCCGCATCACCACCCTGAGCAACGGCTGCATCTGCTGCAGCAAAGCCAACGAGCTGGCTGACGCGCTGCTGGACCTGCTGGACGGCGTAGACGGCGGCCAGTTGGAATTCGACCGGCTGATCATCGAATGCACCGGCATGGCCGACCCCGGCCCGATCACCCAGACCTTTTTCTCGCACGAGCTCATTTGCGAACGTTTCCTGCTGGACGGCATCATCACGCTGGTGGACGCCGCGCACGCCGACCAACAACTGAACCAGTTCAGCATCGCGCAGGCACAGGTGGGCTACGCCGACCGCATTCTGCTGACCAAAACCGACGTAGCGCCGGACTGCGAGGCGCTGATCCAACGCCTGCAACTGATGAACGCCCGCGCGCCGGTTTACACCGTGACGCACGGCGATATCGACCTGAGCCTGCTGTTCGGCATCGAAGGTTTTACGCTCAACGACAGGCTGAGCCTGACGCCGCCCGCCCCGCTGTTCCGCCGCATTCCGCAGCCGCAGAACAACATTCGGTCGATCGTGGTGTACCACGACCAGCCGCTGGAACTGATGCAGATTTCTGAAGTGATGGAAGGCCTGCTGCTGGAATACGCCGACAGCCTGCTGCGCTACAAGGGCATTTTGTCGATCAGGGGCGAACCGCGCCGGCTGCTGTTCCAGGGCGTGCAACGGCTGTATAACGCCGACTGGGACCGCGAGTGGCTGCCAGAGGAAGAACGGCGCAGTACGCTGGTGTTTATCGGCGTGGATTTGCTGGAGGAGGAGATTCGCAGGCGGATTGGGGAGTTGGGTTGAGGTAGCTAGCCCGGAAAGTTAAATAATATAAAGGATGAACTTTCGTTCATCCTCCATAAAAATATACTTTTAAATATCATTGATTATTTAACATTAAACAATTACCTTACCAAAAATACAGCCCATATTAAAAATATTAATACAGCTGAATTAGGTAGTATTTAATTCATTGAAATTTGTGATGTAAGTTATATGTGATATTATCTCTGTTTTGTGAAAAATCACATTACTAGGATAAACTCACGAGAGGTTAAAATGTTTAGAATCAATCAATTGATTTCGATAATAAAATCTTTCTCCCCATACAAACCACAACTCGAGCAGAGTAAAATAATTAGATTGCTATTCATTTCCAGTTGCGTTTCATTCGCCATAACAGCTCTGCTTTTATTAATAAAACTATGCATGGTAAGTATATTTACACCTGATATAGAAAACACTGATAAACTGGACTCTATCACGTTGTTATTTGCTACTCTATGCCTAATCTCAGGGCATCTTGGTATAATAACACTACTTATAAATGAGTTAATTAAATTGAAGAAATGGAAGAAAGAAGAGGCCGAAAATTTAATTTATGAAATAGACCATGATCAAGAGCAAGCAAAAAAACTAATTAACTATGAGGTTGAAGAGTTAGATTACCTATCCTACTGGTTAAATAAAAAATCTTCAAGATTAGGGAAAAGAATAAGCAGCTTGTTTGGGGAAAAAACGGCCATCATATCCATGATAGGACTTATTTATACATATATAAAAGAAACGGGTGGTTTTGAAAAATTATTCGGAAGAGTTTCAACCCCACATCAAGCCTATAACTATTTAGATGACATAACTATTTATACGCTGGCATTTTTACTTGGTTTATCACTCGGCGCAATTTTCTTAAAAAAAGTTATAGACCACTACACTTACCTCTTAGAAATAGTAGAGATCGCAGTTAAGTTTAAGACTCATAAAGATGGTCACATCAGGAAAAACTAGATTTAATAAATCTAGTTTAATTAGATTATGAACTAAACACCTCGGCCAACACTAGTGTTGAATGGAGTAGGCTGGCCTAAGCATCCCCAAAAGCGGATTGACATTCCGATGCAAATTTATCTCCGCACAGCTAAGCAATCACTTATAGCCCAGCTCTTCATCAAACCCCTGAATACGGCCCCGCCGCCACCGAGTCACGCAAGATCAGGCTCGCGGGGAAGGTCGGCCGTTTGCTCAGCTCGCCGCCGTCCAGCATCGATACCAGGCGGTTGATGGTTTCCTTAATCATCTCGGTCACCGGCATTTTCATGCTGGAGAGCGAGGGAATGGTGTAAGGCGCCAGCGGGATATCGTCGAACCCGATCACCGACACGGCGGACGGCACCGGGATTTGGCATTCCGCCAGCCGCTTCATGGCGCCGATGGCCATTTCGTCGTTGCTGGCGACGATGGCGCTGAACGCGTGGCCGCCGGCCAGCAGCGCATCGACCGCCGCCATGCCGCTTTGCGCATTCCACTTCCCTTCAACAATCAGCGCGTTGTTGACCGCAATGCCCTGCTCCGCCAGCGCGGATTTGTAGCCGGAGAGCCGCTCCAGCCCGGTGGGTGAATCCAGCGAGCCGGTGATGAACGCGATATCGCGATGCCCCAGTTGGATGAGGTGCGCCACCGCCGCGGCGCTGGTGGCTTGCTGATCGCTGAAAATGCAGTAGCTGTCGTTCAGCCTCAAGCGGCGGTTGATGACCAGGATCGGCTGTTGGTGTTGGGAGATGATCTCGTCCATTTGCGCGATAGAGAGAAAACGCGGGTAGATGATCACCCCGTCGCAGCGCAGATCCAGCAGGAATTGAATGGCGGCCTTTTCTTCTTCTGCGGTGTGCTTGCCGTCCGCCAGGATCAACTGACGGCCGTTTTCTTCCATGATGCGGGCGGACTGAGACATCAGCTCGCTGAAGTAGTTACCGCTGTACAGCGTGTTGGTGACCACCAGCCCGATGGTCTGGGTGGTTTTCGTCGCCAGATTGCGCGCCAGCAGGTTGGGCCGATAACCCGTCTCGGCGATGGCTTTATCCACCAGCTCGCGCTTCTCCGGGCTGACATAGCCGCTGCCGGACAACACGCGGGACACCGTCGCCTTAGAAACGCCGGCCTTTTTAGCCACCTCAAGTATTGTTGCCATCTGTGCGCCGTCAAAATCCATTGGATGAGCGCAGTCTACCCAAGACGCCCCCCGTTTGAAATGTTTTCACACCCGCCGGCGCGAGCGCTCTTGATCTAAAAGTGACCAGCTTCACGAAACGAAAAACCAAAAAATCATAATTCTTGCCAATAACAAAATACATCTTCATGATTTTGTGAAACCGGTTTCTTGTGGGCGTTTCATTGAGATGGAACGGCGGATCGCCCAGGCAGTAAAAATTCGCCTTTGGGCAATCCGAATTCCTATCTTAAGAGACGATATTTCATGCCGAAGAACTACACAGAGATCTCGCAGGCAATCGTGAATGCGGTGGGCGGCCCCGGCAACATCGACGCCGTGACGCACTGCATGACCCGCCTGAGATTCGTTGTCAAAGACAAGGCGCTGATCGACACCCCCGCGCTCAAAGCGATCAATGGCGTGCTGGGCGTGGTGCACAGCGGCGAGCAGTGCCAGGTGATCATCGGCAACGAGGTATCGAAAGCCTACCAGGCGGTGCTGGCGCTCGGCCTGCCGGGTAGCGCCCCCGCAGCCGCGCCCGCAAAACGCAAAATCACCCTGAAAGGCATTGGCGCCGGTATTCTCGATGCGCTGGTGGGCACCATGTCGCCGTTGATCCCCGCCATTATCGGCGGCTCGATGGTAAAGCTGCTGGCGATGATGCTGGATATGGCCGGCGTGTTCGAAAAAGGCTCCTCGACCCTGATCATCCTGAACGTGATCGGCGACGGCGCGTTCTTCTTCCTGCCGGTGATGGTCGCGGCCTCTGCGGCGCTGAAGTTCAAAACCAACATGTCGCTGGCGATCGCCATTGCCGGCGTGCTGCTGCACCCCAACTTTATCGATCTGATGGCCAAAGCGGCGCAGGGCCAGGCCGTGGAGTTCGCCTACATCCCGGTGACGGCGGTGAAATACACCTATACGGTGATCCCGGCGCTGGTGATGACCTGGATCCTGTCGTATATCGAACGATGGGTTGACCGCATCACCCCGGCGGTAACCAAGAACTTCCTCAAACCGATGCTGATTGTGCTGATCGCCGCGCCGATCGCGATTGTGTTGATTGGCCCGCTGGGCATCTGGATCGGTAGCGGTATCTCCGCGCTGGTGTACACCGTGCACGGCTATCTGGGCTGGCTTTCCGTCGCCATTATGGGCGCCATCTGGCCGCTGCTGGTGATGACCGGCATGCACCGCGTGTTCACCCCGACCATTATTCAGACCATCGCCGAGACCGGCAAAGAAGGCATGGTGATGCCTTCGGAGATTGGCGCCAACCTGTCGCTCGGCGGCTCTTCGCTGGCCGTGGCGTTCAAAACCAAAAACCGCGAACTGCGCCAGACCGCGCTGGCCGCTGCCGCCTCCGCCATTGTGGCGGGGATTTCCGAACCGGCGCTGTATGGCGTGGCAGTGCGGCTTAAACGCCCGTTAATCGCCAGCCTGATCAGCGGCTTTGTCTGCGGCGCCGTCGCCGGTATCGGCGGGCTGGCCAGCCATTCGATGGCCTCGCCCGGCCTGTTCACCAGCGTGCAGTTTTTTGACCCGACGAACCCGATGAGCATTGTCTGGGTGGGCGGCGTAATGCTGCTTTCCGTGGTGCTGTCGTTTGTGCTCACGCTGATTTTGGGCTTCGAAGACATTCCGGAAAGCGAATCCACTCCAACGGCGGCCACTGCGCCTGCGGCCAATACCGCTAACGCGACCCATTAACGCACTATTTTTTACCCTAAATAATTGGAGTTGCATCACGGCGGCAAGGCCGTATATCCCCAGGAGCTTAGTCAGCTAAGTGACTGGGGTGTGCGGGCGCAGCCAACACAGAGGCAGCTTCAAGTATGACGGGTAACTATTGAGGATTGCATGTCTGATTCAACATTCCCGCAAGGGTTTTTATGGGGCGGCGCCTTGGCCGCCAACCAGTCTGAAGGGGGTTATCTGGAGGGCGGGAAAGGGCTGACCACGGTCGACATGATCCCGCATGGTGCCAACCGCATGCCGGTGAAGCTGGGCCTGGAGAAGCGCTTTACCCTGCGCGAAGACGAGTTTTACCCGAGCCACGACGCGATCGATTTTTACCATCGCTACCGCGACGACATCGCGCTGATGGCGGAGATGGGCTTTAGCGTATTCCGCACCTCCATCGCCTGGAGCCGGATTTACCCGAACGGCGACGAGCTGACGCCCAACCCGGAAGGCATCGCCTTCTACCGCAGCCTGTTCGAAGAGTGCCGCAAATACGGCATCGAGCCGCTGGTCACCCTGTGCCATTTCGACGTGCCGATGCACCTGGTGACCGAATACGGCTCCTGGCGCAACCGCAAGATGGTGGAGTTTTTCACCCGCTATGCCCGCACCTGCTTCGAAGCCTTCGACGGGTTAGTGAAATACTGGCTCACCTTCAATGAGATCAACATTCTGCTGCACAGCCCGTTCTCCGGCGCCGGGCTGGTGTTCGAGGCTGATGAAAACCCCGAGCAGGTAAAATACCAGGCCGCGCACCACGAACTGGTGGCCAGCGCCCTGGCCACCCGCATCGCGCATGAGGTGAACCCCGCCAACCAGGTGGGCTGCATGCTGGCGGGCGGCAATTTCTACCCCTGGTCCAGCAAGCCGGAAGACGTGTGGGCCGCGCTGGAGAAAGACCGCGAGAACCTGTTCTTTATCGACGTGCAGGCCCGCGGTGCCTACCCCTCTTACTCTGCCCGGGTGTTCCGCGAGAAAGGCGTGAGCATTGCAATGGAGGAAGGCGACGCCGAAATCCTGAAGAACACCGTCGATTTTGTCTCCTTCAGCTATTACGCCTCGCGCTGCGCGTCTGCCGATATGAACGACAACAACAGCAGCGCCGCCAACGTGGTGAAATCCCTGACCAACCCGCATATTCCGCGCAGCGACTGGGGCTGGGGCATCGACCCGCTGGGTTTGCGCATCACCATGAACATGATGTACGACCGCTACCAAAAGCCGCTGTTCCTGGTGGAAAACGGTCTGGGCGCACACGATGAGTTCAATGCCGCCGGCGAGATTGAGGACGATTACCGCATCAGCTACCTGCGGGAGCACATCCGCGCCATGGCCGACGCCATCGCCGACGGCGTGCCGGTGATCGGCTACACCACCTGGGGCTGCATTGACCTGGTGGCGGCCTCGACCGGGGAAATGAGCAAGCGCTACGGCTTTGTTTACGTCGACCGCGACGACCAGGGCAACGGCACCCTCGCCCGCACGCGCAAGAAATCCTTCTGGTGGTACAAGAAGGTGATTGCCAGTAATGGGGCGGATTTGGGGTAATGGGGTTGGCGGCAGTAAGAGCCGCCAAGGGTGATAGTTGCGAGCTGGATTCCAGACTTTGCAGTAAGCCCCTGTAATTCCATACAGGCTATTTTTTCGCCTTTCTGCCAGCGCTATAGTCTCCTGGCTGCGGCACAATCCGCAGCCGGAGTTAGCGTTCCGAATCCCCCCAACCCTGCTCGAATATGGTATAAATTCGGGCATGCCGATGCGCACCCAAACAATGGTGGCTCGGGTGGTGCTTCCTCCGGGAAGGCCGGGATCCGTTGGGGCCGGTTACGCTAACTCCACTCGAGCTACCACCCCGAGTTTAGCGTCTCTTCTGGTAGCGGTATTTCTCCCCAATGGAAATGACCGATATGGAAAACATCAGCCACAATACAGGATTAGAAACCGTCACAAGCACCCTCACTCTTTATCGTGAGCTGTTTAATCGAATCGACTTGCATGACTTAACGTCATCACAACTTCTCGATCTGGCTGCACTGTCGGCAGAACAGGCGGAAGGATTGTGCAATGGTTTGATACTGTTCAATGAGCTTCTGCAAAAAAATTCTCGGCCCAATGCCCTAAACTGGGAACATGTAAACGGTTACCTGAATGCAACAGCTCATCTGCTTCCTGTACTGTGTAACCTGCATGGCCGGGCATTGAGAGAAATGGAATTTCACGAAGTCATGAAGTAACTTTCTGGCTTCATGCTAGCAATCAACAACAGGGCAGGTTTTCAACCAGCCCTGTTACATCAGGACCAGGCCACTCATTTACAGGCATTATACTGGATATTTATCCAGACATCTTTCATCTGGGTATAATGAGTGATAGGCTATCACTAAATCATTCCGCATTTGGAAGAGTCATTATGCAAGAGTTGCATGAACGTGCAAAAAATATTCGCGTCGAAGCAGAACAACAACAGTTAGTCCAGCAGGAAGAAGATAAGGCACTCGTCGAAAAACTGGTTGGGATTTACGATCAGAAAGCCATCGCTGAGCTTCTGCGTGAAGTCAGTGGCAGCAGCGAATGGACTCGAGAGTCTCTCAATCGCTGGCTTAAAGGGAAAACACCACAGAAAGTTCTGACAGAAAGAGAAGTGGTGTTCCTGCGATCAATGTTACCAAAACCCTCGCCGTTTCACCCTAACTATAAGTTTCGTTTTATCGACCTGTTTGCAGGTATCGGCGGTATTCGTAAAGGGTTCGAAGAGATTGGTGGGCAGTGCGTGTTTACCAGCGAATGGAACAAAGAAGCCGTTCGTACCTACAAAGCTAACTGGTACTGTGACCCCGCATATCACAAGTTCAATTCGGATATTCGCGAAATAACCCTTAGCGAAAATGATGATATTTCCGATCAGGAAGCGTATAAAAATATCGATAAAGAAATCCCTGATCATGATGTTTTATTAGCAGGTTTTCCATGCCAACCTTTTTCCCTTGCTGGAGTATCAAAGAAGAACTCTCTGGGGAGAGCTCACGGTTTTGAATGTGAAACTCAGGGGACATTGTTCTTTGATGTAGCCCGAATTATTGCAGCTAAAAAGCCGGCAATTTTCCTTCTCGAAAACGTCAAAAACCTTAAGAGCCATGATAAAGGGAAGACCTTCAAAATTATCATGGAAACACTAGATGAATTGGGTTACGAAGTTGCTGATGCTCAGGCTACTGGCGCTAGTGATCCTAAAATCATCGATGGGAAAAATTTCTTACCCCAACATCGCGAACGCATTGTACTGGTTGGATTCCGTCGTGATTTGAATATTCATGGTGATTTTTCACTCAAAAACTTGAGCCAGTTCTTCCCGAAGAAAAGGCCATCATTTGGTGAACTACTACTCAAGGATGTTCCCCCAAAGTATATTCTGACAGAGCATCTATGGAAATATCTTTATAACTATGCAAAAAAACACCAGGCAAAAGGCAATGGTTTCGGCTTTGGTTTAGTGAATCCGAAAAATGAATCAAGCATTGCCAGAACGCTGTCAGCCCGTTACCACAAAGATGGTTCAGAGATCCTGATTGATCGCGGATGGGACATGGAGCTTGGTGAGAAAGATTTTGCAAACCCCGAGAATCAGGAAAATCGACCTCGTCGTTTGACACCAAAAGAATGTGCCCGAATTATGGGATTCGAGACACCCGCTGGCGCAGCATTCCGTATCCCAGTATCAGATACTCAGGCATATCGTCAGTTTGGTAACTCAGTAATTGTGCCGGCATTTGCAGCCGTAGCTAAGCTACTGGAGCCTTACATTGCTTCCGCTGTTTCAAAAGATAAAAGTGAAGCTGCGTAAGGTAAATTATGGCTGACGTACACTCCCCCTCAATCAGAAGCAAGAACATGAGGGCGATACGTAATCAAAATACAGCCATAGAGAAATTGTTATCCCGGATTCTGGACGAAGCCGGGATAAATTATCGCACTCAAGCAACTGATTTACCGGGAAAACCTGACTTCGTTATTGATGACTATAAAGCCACAATTTTCGTTCATGGTTGCTTCTGGCATCATCATGATTGTTACTTGTTCAAAGTTCCCGCAACAAGAACCGAGTTTTGGTTGAAAAAGATCGATTCAAATGTCAGGCGAGATAATGACGTCACCAGACTCTTAACAGAACAAGGCTGGCGCGAGCTGATCATCTGGGAGTGCTCTCTGAAAGGCCGACTAAAACTTTCAACTAATGCATTATCAGAAAGGATTGAAGAATGGTTATGTGCAAGCGACTCACATGCTGTTATTGATTCTAAAGGTATTCATCATTTAAATAGTCAGTCCTTCAGCATTTAGACCTGCATAGAACCTGCCTAGAAACGCACTCCACAGTCAAAAATCTCACGTTCCATCATCGACATCAATCCTACAACGTGGATAATAAAATCATGATAATGATTGATGTAACGATGAGAGGTATCTAAGTGTCTGACTTTCAAAATTGGCTAAACGAAAAATCATCAGGTGATTGGTATATACATATCAAACGACTTTCTGCAAACGATACAGGTGCGACAGGCGGCCATCAGTCAGGTGTGTATTTGCCTAAGAATGCAGCTAACTTTTTATTTCCTTCGATTAACAGAATAGATGAAGAAAATCCCTCAGTAGAGCTTATCGCGAAAACGCTCTCTCATAATGTTAGCGACACTCAAGTTAGGGCCGTTTATTATAATAGTAAACCTAGAACTCGTAACCCTAAAGGCCGGAATGAAACTCGTATTACGTGCTGGGGTGGGAAAAAAAGTCCACTTCAAAACCAAAAAAATACAGGTGCGTTAGCTATATTCTCTTTTTCGGTGCCTGACAAGTTAAAGGACTGTGACCTTGTTGAAGTGTGGGTATGCAATTCCATCGACGAAGAAGATTTAGTTGAAACCATTATTGGTGAAGTTCTTCCAGGCACTTCACTATCAGGTTTATCAACGCAACTCCTTGGTGGTTTCGCTATAGATGATACAAACTGGAAGTCTCGGGACTATGCTATCCCTGAACAGTGGAAGGTAACCTTCCCCAGCGGGAGCGAAATCATAGAGTACTTGCCTAAAATTTTTAACTTTAAGGATGAATCTCCGGATAAACTGCTGCTCGAAAGAAGAGAAAAAGAATATGATCTATTTCGTCAAATAGAAGAAATTCATGTTCTTGATAAAGTTAAAGAAGGATTTGATTCCGTTGAGGAATTCATTGAACTTGCAAACTCAGTAAGCAATCGTCGTAAATCTCGCTCAGGAAAATCTCTTGAAATGCATCTCGAGAGTATTTTTTTGGCAAACGGTTTAGTAAAATTCACAACGCAAAGTATAACTGAGGGAAAAAAGAAGCCTGATTTTCTTTTTCCTTCAGGAGCTGATTATAACAACTTAGCATATCCTGCAGAGAAATTAAGAATGCTTGCAGTTAAAACAACATGCAAAGATCGCTGGAGACAGGCACTTAACGAAGCTGACCGTATTGATAGAATACACTTATTCACCCTCCAAGAAGGTGTCTCAGTCAATCAGTTCCAAGAGATGAAAGATGCAGGAGTAACACTGATTGTTCCCAAGCCACTCCACACCAAATATCCTGAAAAAATAAGAAACGAGCTAATGTCATTATCAGATTTCATAATAGAAACAAAGAATTTATTATCTTAACAACTGATGAATTTAATTTATAAAAATCCGAGAATATATTACGGCACATATTAAAATATATGTGCCGTGGCAAGATTGATAAAGCACTAAAAATCATGATTCTCGACGATAGCATCTACTTTTTTCTTTATCCATTTTTCTACATCACTCACATAACCTTGCCATAATCTATGCCGGGCCGCTAAAGAAATGACTTTATAATATCCAGAGGAATAGTCGATGCCTAGATGATCAATAATGTTAATTATATATCTATGTTGATCTCCAACAAATTCTGTTTGTTTGGCTATAAATACTATTTCTTTTTCATCGTCACTAACTTCATTTTCGTTAAGGTCGCATAATAAACTATGGATGAAATTTTCTGGTCTTGATTCACCTGGCAGATTGAATTGTTTTATTTTATTAATCGCCACATCCCTCAACCCTCTTACCCTTTCATCAGTCCCTGTAAGCACTCTATTTATAGCATCCCTTTTGCTACTGTCCGATTTATATTCGTCACCATCAATCACCACCATAACATTCTCACAATCATCATTCTTCAATAACAATCCAGAAATTATAGTAAAAGCATTGCTAGCAGCGCCATAAATGCTAATGGAAACATGTCTCATAGCTTTCATTTTCGAGCATAAGTACTGAATAATAAATGCTGAAAAAGAATCCTCGACAAATATCTCTATGCTTTTATTTGATTTTCCTGTCAATCGATTAACAGCATCAGGTTTAGTTTCATTAAAACATAATGTTTTTTCTTTTAAATTTACAACATGACGAACGTTAATTAAACCAGATAGCTCCAAAAGACTTTCTCGGTGAGTAGTAAATACTACTTGTATACTTTTTTCATTGGCTCGTTCAACAATTACCTCTATTAACCTTTTTAAGGCTTTATCGTGCAATAACAAATCAATTTCATCTATTAATATTAGTGCATTTTTTCCTGCTGAAAAAACCTTATCAAGTATAAAAAATACTTTTTGCTCTCCTGCACTCATACTAAGGGCGGAATATTTTACCTCGTCCGTTTCAACACCAATACAAGTCTTACCACTTTGCAATTCATGCTTATTAAATGAGCTGTACTTTCTATTTAAAATATCTGAAGCCTTGCGTAACAATATATTCTCATGTTCTCCTTTTAAATTTGTTGTGATGTAGTTAACACTATTATTATTTTTTTCTGACTCGATCATAGGAACACACTGTCCAATTCCCACATAGTATACTTCTCTATATGGCCTCCTAGCATAAATCTTTGTCCAACGAGAACCTTTTTGTTCGGCCTTCCCATAACTATCCGATTCGTTTTCGAACTGTTCTTTACCTTTTCTATAAGAATGAGTAGCTTCAAGATAACTCCCATTCCACTCAGCATCAGGGTTACGAGGGAAAAAGTCTGAAAAACGATAGTTTTCGCCATTATCTTCAGGTTGGAATAAACTAGCCAAAGCATGTAATATTGTTGATTTTCCGCTACCATTGGGTCCAAAAATTGCGGTAACATTCTTTGGCGTAAAGCTAATATTAACTTCTTGCAAACACTTAAGGTTTCTAAAGTAGATATTATCAATTGACTGATTTGTTGTTTTTACTTTTTGTTCATTATTGATTGTCTTTATTGCATTAGTCTTGGTATTCCTTCCTATTTTAGCACCAATTTTACTCTCAACTGACTTACCGAACCCAAAAATATTTCTAAGATAGAGTTCATCGTCAGTTCCAGAAGGTGCTATTATAATAAAAAACTCACCACTCTTAGCTTTTCCAATAAGGAATAAGTCATTTTCCTTCATTTTTGAAGAAACAACGTTTCCCTTATAATACATCCGATACTCAGGCAACCTGTTTCTTTGATTATGACGAGAGTTATACCATGTTAGTTTATCTTCACAATAAACAATGCCACACTCTTCACTATTTATATAAATTAATATTGCATTAAATATCAATTTTTCTCCATTGAGAGGAACTGGTAAAAACCTAGCGAAACCAGCCTTAACCAACCCCCCTATTTCGTGCTGATTCGATCTTTTAGGATTAATATCAACAGCAGAAAGATATTTAATTGCAGCAAAATCTACATTACGAGATAAACTTTCAATCATTGTTCTATCCATATCAATATATGAAATATTACTTATTTTAACATAACATCAAAAGTCTATTAGCGACAAACATTATTCAACGCAATTACCCTTCGAGGTAAACAAACGACTTGAAGCCACACGTAACCGCCTCCCCCTCACCACTCCTGATCCCAGGTTTTGGGATCGACTGGCTTACCGCGCGGAGTCACTTGTAGCTCTAAGTCCAGCGCAGCAAGCAGTTTGAATAACGTCTCCAGCCGTGTGCCTTCCGGGTTGTTTTCAAACGCGGAAACCGTGGCCTGCTTTAACCCAATACTGTCAGCAGTTTTACTTTGGCTTTGGTTACGCTTTTTACGTTCATTGCGTAGCGCATGCGCCAACATCTTTGCCGAGGTGATTTTCATTTTATCCTCCCAAGCGGATGAAATGAGTATTATCCCCTATAACGGATAAAGCAAATATTATCCTCCATAGGGGATAAATTAACCTACTCTGGTTAAGCGGCTCTTTAGACCTACCCATAAAAAATCCACGCCGGAGCGTGGATTCAATTTCATCGCCAAGGCCAGGCATCACGTTATTCGAAGCAAACGTCGGGGTTATCCGCCAGCGAAACGAAATTCTTCGTATTTTTATCCAGCGTGCGGATCTCGCCACTTTCGATGTCGTACACCCAGCCGTGCAAGCGCAAGCCGTTGTTGCGCAGACCCACGGCAACGGACGGGTGAGTCTTAATATTATTTAGCTGGGCTATAACGTTCTCTTCAACCATAGCGTTAACTTTGTCGGTTTCGCTATCCCACGTTTTCTTCTCTACCACCGCTTTTGCCGCGTCCGCATAGTGCAGCCAGTGGGCAACAGCAGGCATCGGGTCAAGGCACTGGCAAGAAGCTATAGCCTTCATGGCGCCGCAGTTCGAGTGGCCGCAAATCACGATATCCGTAACGCCCAGTGCCACAACCGCGTATTCGATGGTCGCCGACACCCCTCCCGGCTCCGGGCCAAAGGAAGGAACGATGTTGCCTGCGTTACGGATAACGAAAAGCTGCCCCGGCTCTTGCTGAGTCACAAGCTCGGGCACCAGGCGGCTGTCAGAACACGAAATAAAAAGCGCTTTAGGGTTCTGGCTGGAGGCAAGGCTGCGGAAGAGCTCCTGACGCTGAGGGAAAATCTCTTTCTGGAAGCTGAGGAAACCTTCAATGATATGTTGCATAACACGCTCTCTGGATCTGTAGTCTCGATAACATGATAAGCATCACTTCCCGTTAGTCCAGTACCTCGTAGGAAAAAGGGGCATTTCAAGGGCCTGGGGGCTAGCCAACCAAGTTAAGAAGTTCAGCAATCCGTTGATGAAGATAAGTCTGGGTAAGATGAGGAAAACTCGTGGGGCAGAATCCCAGGCACAAAAAAACCACCTTTCGGTGGCTTCTTGTTCGCGCGGTACTAATGGTGCCGAAGGCCGGATGATGTGGGCAGTGATGTGCCCTACTTGTAGAAACTTTCCCCTATCGCCCCACCAAGACTTTCAAGCTAGTGAAATCATAATCAGCTAGATAATCTCGCCAAAAACAACCTTTCACCACGGACATGGTGATCTATCCTTGATAATGAGCAAAAATCTGATTTATTCGATCGCACCATTTACGTGTTGTGTTAATGTATTATGAATTTTTTATCATACATTACATATAGTTGCGATTGTAAACTTTTAACAAAATTCTAATTAATGAGAGGTTTGTTGTGAGTCGAACAGAATACATTTATCTAAATAAGTGTACTTCTTGGCTAACTAAATTTCTAACCCACCGTGGATTGAAGATTACAGATAGCCGACCGTTATTTGAGTACCATGCAACCAGTGATGAGTATGAAGAACTAAAACGGTTACTCCGCGATGTAGGGCAGGCTGAAGGACTTAAATACGATAAGGGTTACGCAGCGTGTTTTACGTTATTTAGCGCAGAATGGTACCGAAGGGATTATGAGCGAATTCATGGCTGGAGTTGGGAAGCGATCTATAAAGCTCTGGGTATATCTCTATCCGCCCCGGAACTGAGTCTTATTGTACCGAAAGGTCTTGAAGATTACTGGAGACGCCCTGTTCGCTTTTACGACTCAGAACGACGCAACTTTTTAGGATCTTTGTTCAGTGAAGGCGGCCTGCCATTCAAGCTGTTGAAAGAATCGGATAGCCGTTTCCACTCTGTTTTTTCTAGAATTCTTAATCAATACGACCAATCTCTATCATTAGGTTATTCAGCTTTAGCTTTAGTACAAGCGGTTGTCGATAAGTCGCTGCTTCCAACTGTGTTTAAGGAAGACACCTCAGTTGAGCTGATTGGTCGTATGGCTGATCAGCTTATTTCACTTGTTCAGACTTACGACCTCAGTAATCATTCAGAACCCGTCAAAGAACTTGACCGTGTTCATCCTAAATGGCGGGATAGTTTCCCAATGCCCTTAGATGATGAAACTGGCACCAGTTTCCTTAATGGCCTTTTGCGCACAGCCACTGTTGAAACTAAACCTCGATTACAAAAAAAAAGTAAAACAACTGGCTGTAATTTCTATTGGTCAGAACAACATCCTGATGAGATTCAAGCACACATTTTCCTTCCGAATGAATTAACGTTTGCTATTTCCAGTGAGCCATCAACGACTCGTTTTGAACTTGCTGTTTATGAAGATGGTGAAGAAGTAGCCAGTCTGGGGCCTGCGTATGCCAGGCTTGATAAAACGCAGGCGATAGTCAGGCTCCGTAAAAGTGAAGTGAGATTTGTAAGACAACAAACAACTGCAAGCCTATCGTTGGTCGCTCGAGCGGGTGGCATCATTGTCGGTTCTATCAAACTAGATAGAGGAGAAATTGCAGTTGGAGATGTTCCTTTGACGTTTGTGCGTGACGAGGATCGCTGGTTATTACAAGGTCAGGCTTCCTGTAGCGTGCATAGCAGTGATGTACTCATCATTCTTCCTACAGAAGGCCGTCTGGCTTCGAAGCATGAAGATTGTTCTTCTGATACTCGGGCGTTTGAACACCCTGTTTTGTCTATAAAAGGGCGACAGGACGTCATTTTTGAAGGTAACGAAACGTATCGAATTCGAACAGGTCGTGAGCAGGTAAAATATCCTGATTTAGCTTTACAGGGAAATCAGTTAGCTTGGTTATGCAGCCCCTATGAAACATTTGTTGGAATACCCAGAGTCATTCACAAGTTTGCCACAGCACAAAGAATTGAATACGAACGTTTCCTAAGCGGAAAAAGTATTGATAAATGTGATTTACATGAAACAATGGGGGCACATTACATTTCGATTCGAAATGAAGATAATGAAACATTACTACGCCGAAAAGTAGGGATTTTACCTTCGGATTTTCAGCTAGAAATTAAAAACAGAGAACAAGCAAACGAGGGGGTGATAATTATTTCCACTCAACACCCTTGTTTATATAGATTAAAGGATAAAACGCTCGAAGTTGGACGTAGCAAATCAGAAAATAAAACGGAAATAATTATTAAAGCGGAGGGAGTGCCACCTACTTCCGTTGTATTGCAGGTAACCCCTAATCTTGCTGGTAATCCCATCGATATTATTCTGCCTTTCCCAACAAAGGGTTGTTTGGTACTTGATTTTAATGGCCAACACCTACGCAAGAATATAACAATTAATGATCTGTTGGGGACCAGAGCATTTCTCTTTGGAAAAAATGGCGAGCCAGCCAGATTCCGCCTTGAACTGCGCCTAATGTCCAGAGCGAGACTGCAGGCGTGGTATGAATGGCGTTATACCGCAGGCGAACGTCCAGTTGAACTCAATTTGTATAGTCTAAGAGAACATATTGAGAACTTGCTCTCTCTGGAGACCGGCATTGACCAGATTGTGGAAATGCGTATAGATGGCGCTGGGAGCGTACTTGCCTGGCAAATTCGACGATACAAATACAGTCTTAACTACGACTATGAAAGGCAGGTTCTTTTTAGCAGCTCAGTGAATACTCGCTCCGGGCAGATTCCTTCGCCAGTCATCATGCTGCTAAGCGAACCTGAAAGAAAACCTGTTTCTATCACTTCGCGGATGAGCGAAGGTGTACCAGTTGGTGAATTTGAGCTGAGCTCTGTAATACAGAAGAATGGCCCCTGGCTGGTAGTTCCTGGAAAAGGTGAAGAAGCCGCTTTTCGGCCATGTTTTATTCGCGGCGAACCACCATTACAAACTGAAGTTCACGCCATCCAATCGATGCAAAAAGCGACACAGCTTTTTAACCCTCGGTCAGACGTGCATACAATCACCTTGGTTCTCGATCAAATGGCAAGTAGCCCCTCGCATTCAGGCTGGCAGTTCTTGCGAAGCTTGTACGAGCAATACGGATATTTACCTCTGGCCACTTTCGAAGTATGGCGAGCACTTGTTCAACATCCGCAAGCGTTGGCAATGTCATTGTTTAAATTTGAAATGTCGGTTGAATATCTCAGCCGCATTGAAAATGAGTTTCCTATTTTCTGGGAGTTTTTACCCATTCTTGAGATTAAAGACGCAGCGGATAGATTTCGGGCCTTCTTGGCCCATAAAGGTGCGCCAGAAGAAATGCAGAAAAGATTGCTTAACAAAATGCATCAGCAATTGGGGACTATTTTTCCGACCTATGCCAATGAAGTTCAGAAGTGGTTAAGTTTAGGTATACAACCACGTCCAATACCTCATCCGACGATGAGAGATATTATTCAAGAGTGGTATCAGGATCTTCTGCGTGAGCATAGTGAATCACGCTGGCCTGAATATGGCGGAGTTCAGCTTTGTCACTGGATCATGTCACAAAAAGACTCTGTGATTGATATTTCTCCTGACACAGAATACCGCTACTCCGTTATCTGGCTACCTGTATTTGCTGCCGCTGTTGCTAGCGGAAAAACAACATTTGAAAGTGTTTTTGGCCATGAGCCAGGCACCTTATTTTTCTTAAGACAAGTCAGAGATTTTGACTCGCGTTGGTTTAACTCCATTTTCCAGTACAGCTTATTGCGTAATGTTACCGAAAAATAAAAAGGGACAATAATGATTACACGCTATTTTTCTTCACTCATTGAACAATCACTCTCTCGCTCAACGGAAGCAACGCTTAGCATCATGGGCGTTACGAATCCTCAGCTCCGGAAGCATCTAGCCCAGCAGATGGGGGCAGATTGTGGCAAAGCAGGTTCTTTCCTTGCGTCTCCAGTATTTGAACAGACATTTGGCTGGGAAGAATCAAACTACACCATGAAAATGCTGGCAACTGAAAAAACATTGTTGAGCAAAGAAGTCGTTGATTCTCTGGATAGTGAAAAAAATGGCCGCTATCGTTTTGGTGCTAACTGGAAACCATTTACCCACCAGTTGGCTAGCTGGGAATCATTACTTGAGAAAAAGCATTCGGTTGTTGTTACCAGTGGGACAGGCTCCGGTAAAACGGAATGCTTTATGGTGCCTGTACTCGAGGATCTTTATCGTGAGTTACGCGATTGCGGCAATAAACCACTGGTGGGAGTGAGAGCACTATTTCTCTATCCATTGAATGCTCTGATTAATTCTCAGCGTGAGCGTCTGGATGCCTGGACACATGGATTTGGAACTGGGGTTCGCTATTGCCTGTATAACGGCAATACAGAAGAACTACATTCCTCGGTAAAAAGCGAACAGGCAAACAGGCCTAATGAAGTTTTATCACGTGAGAAAATGCGCGAAGAGCCAGCACCAATACTGGTGACGAACGGTACCATGCTGGAATACATGATGGTTCGTCAGGTTGATGCTCCAATAATTCAGCAATCGAAAGCACAAAAATCATTACGCTGGATAGTTCTGGATGAAGCGCATACCTATGTCGGGTCTCAAGCAGCCGAGCTTGCCCTACAACTTCGTCGCGTAATGACTGCGTTTGGTGTCACGCCTGATGATGTTCGTTTTGTTGCAACGTCAGCCACCATCGCAGGAAATGATGCAGAAAAACAGCTAAAAAAATTCTTATCAGAACTGTCAGGAGTACCACAGGAACGTATTGATGTTTTGGGGGGCAATCGCGTTATTCCAGAACTTGAGGCATGCAAAAATTATCCCGTCACACTTGATGAGCTTGAGCATATACCAGACTTCGATTCCGATAACGAAGGAATTAGCCTTGAGCGTTATAGTGCGTTAACACATTCCCCGGAAGCACGCTATCTACGCGAGATGCTGGTTAGCCAACCTCGCCCCATAAAACTTGATGTAATGACGAAACGCTTAAACGAGCTGACCAATAATCATTACACGCAACAAGAAATTTTACGCTGGATCGATCTCTGCACGGGTACAAGTCCCAACGCACAAGATCCTGCGTTTCTCAAAGTAAGAGCGCATATTTTTCAGCGTAATACCCAAGGGATATGGGCCTGTGCAGATAAACATTGTTCAGCGAAGCACAACACGGCGCTGGAAAAGAATTGGCCCTTTGGCTATGTGTATGTGAATCAGCGACAAAATTGCCAGTGTGGCAGCCCTGTTTTTGAGCTTGCGTTCTGTAATGAATGCAACGAACCGCACCTGTTGGCGAAGGATAAAAAAGGTAAGCTTGTACAATGGGACAATAAAGGCGGGGATGAATTCTCGCTTCATGATGACGTCCCAGATGATTTTGAAACTTCGGGAGAGAAAGTTCAAAAAGAACATATATTCCAGGCTCCGCAAATCATTGCACCAGAATGTAATACTGAGGCTGGATATTTAATCCAGCGGCTCGATCGTATTACTCGCAGTATTGGTGTTGTTCGTGAAGACAGTATTACTCTGGCAATCAACGAAAGTGAACAAATTTGCAGTGCAAGCGATTGTGGCTATAAAGGCGGGAAAGGTCAGTCCCCCTTTAGACGCGCTTTGCTGGGAGGACCTTTTTATGTCACGAATATTGTGCCCACGATGTTAGAATACTGCCAGGATTTCGCCAACGATGAAGGTAAAGAGGGTGTAGGTCCACTATCATTGCCGGGGCGAGGACGACGGCTGATTACCTTTACCGATAGCCGCCAGGGAACGGCACGGATGGCAGTAAGGATGCAGCAAGAAGCTGAACGTAGTCGTTTACGTGGAAGTGTGGTTGACATACTTGCCTGGCACCAGAGAAAACAGGCTGTAAATACTCCTAATGCTCAGGCTGATGTAACGAAACTGGAAGAGATGGCGACACTGGCCAGAGACGAAGCAAAAAACCTGCGTGACTGGGGTATGCCGGAAGAGGCAATTCTCTCTGAAGAAAAAGCGGAACGTATTGAACAGGCCATACAAAAAGCAACAGGCGGAATAGTTAATACTGTTTTCACTTCGCTGTCCTGGCAGGTAATGGTCAATGAGCTTAAAGATAAGGCAGATATTCAAGGCTCGATTCTGCAGTACAACCACTATCTTAAACCTGAGATTTTCACTGAAAACAGCGGACCTCTGAAGCTTTCAGACATGCTTTTATTCCGTGAATTTATGCGTCGACCGAAGCGAACCAATAGCCTTGAAACGCAAGGGCTGGTGCAGGTTGGTTATCAAGGGTTGGAGAAGGTACATAAAACCCCTATCCACTGGCAGGAACAAGATCTAACTCTGGATGACTGGCGTGATTTTCTGAAAGTCACACTGGATTTTTATGTCAGAGAAAGCAACTTCATCCAACTGGATTTAGAACTGAAGAACTGGATTGGCAGCCGTTTCTCTTCGAAATTTGTACGCAACCCTGAATCAAAAGACCCTGACGATAACCAGGTCAAACGTTGGCCACAAATTCGGCATGGCAATGTCTCCCATCGCCTAGTTAAGCTACTAATACTCGGAGCAAAATTCAGCACCGTAAACACGGTTACCATCGATATAGTTAACGCATGGTTGAAAGAGGCTTGGCTCCAATTAACCGGCCCTCTGGCTGTGTTAAAACCTGACGGTAACCGTTTTTACTTGCCGAAAGAACATCTGACATTCTCTCTGGTTCAAAAGGCGAGTATTTGCCCTGTTACCAATAAATTGTTGGATACCACTTTCAAAGGACTCACTCCGTACCTACCCAGACATATCCAGTTGGAACGCCTGACAAATATACAATTTAGTACCTATATGGCCCAAGAGGTCATGCTACCTGAAATCTGGAAACACGATCATTCGCAGTTGGATTATGTCGAAGGATTGGCACAAGTCCGGGAATGGGTATCGCAAGATCCACTTGTGGCTCATTTACGCTCGCAAAACGTCTGGACGGATATTAACGACCGCGTGGTGGAGGGAGGCTTTTACTACCGTACTGCTGAGCATTCAGCACAGCAATCAGCTGATCGCCTGCAAAGTTACGAAAAGATGTTTAAAAACGGTCAGCTTAACGTCCTTAACTGTTCCACCACCATGGAAATGGGTGTGGATATTGGCGGCATTTCCGCAGTAGTGATGAATAACGTCCCTCCTCATCCTGCAAACTATTTACAGCGTGCAGGGCGAGCCGGACGTAGTAAAGAATCCCGCGCCATCTCCTACACGCTGTGTAAAGGGAACCCTCACGATCAGCAGGTTTTCGCCAATCCTCTCTGGCCATTTGAGACCGTGATCCCAGCACCGATGGTGGCAATGAACTCAGAACGTTTGGTACAACGCCACGTTAATTCGCTACTACTGTCAGAATACTTGTGCCATGTAGTGGGAGAAACTAAGAAAGAAAAAACCAATCTGAATAGCGAGTGGTTCTTTGGCGAGGAGTTTGGGCAATCTGTATGTAACAGCTTTAAGATTTGGCTTGAACGCCCCACCCTGACAATTGATGACGCGCTTGAGCGCCTGGTAAAAGGTACCGCGCTACATGGTGCAAGGCCGGAATTATTGCGGGAAAAAACTTTCCATGCGATTACTGGATTACAAAAACGTTGGCTGGGGATTTTCCAAGACCTCATGAAACAGGAAAAGGAATCACAGCCAAATACTCCGTATCGTAAGCGCCTGGAACTGGAGAAAAAACGGCATTGCGATGAATATCTATTGCGCGACCTAGCAGCGCGAACGTTCCTGCCTGGCTATGGTTTCCCGACGGATGTTGTGAACTTTGATAACTTCACTATGGAAGACTATATCCGCGAGAAAACGCATAAAAGCCGTAATAAGAACGACCGTGAAGATAACGTTTCACGTTATAAAGGACTGCCTTCACGCAACCTGTCTGTTGCCATTCGTGAATATGCGCCAGGAGCTGAGATCATTCTGGACGGACGTGTGTTCCGTTCCGCTGGTGTATCACTGCATTGGCACAATCTCAATGCTGATACCAATGAAGCCCAACGGTTGGACCGAGCCTGGCGTTGCCAGAAATGCGGTACATTAGGCTATGAAGAAGGTATTGGTAGCTCTGTAGAATTATTCTGTACCAACAGCGACTGCGGTGAGCGGATTACTCGTGACAACACTCGTCAGGTGCTACAGCCCGCTGGTTTTGTCACCGATGCTTATGATTCGGTAACGAACAACATCGAAACGATGAAGTTTATCCCGGTAGTTCCGGCATGGGTATTTGTTAAGGCGGAGCGTTTGCCGCTACCAAACCCGGAGATGGGCTTTATGGCTTCAGGCGCTAATGGGCATGTATTCCAGCAGAGTATGGGCGAAGGTGGACGTGGTTATGCACTGTGCCTGAGCTGCGGTCGCGCGGAGTCGATGATAAGCGAAAAAGACGTACCAAAATCAATGGAGGCACATTACCCGCCACGTCCAGGAAAAGCCGACCGTGACAGCCAGAATCAGAGAATTATTTGCCCAGGTTCCACCGCATTAAATACCAAAGTCACCTTGGGAGCGTTAGCTCGTACCGATGTATTTGAACTGATTTTACGTCGTCCACAGGACGGTGAGCATATTCCAGATAGTTCGGAAGAAGGGCGTATTGTGGCGATGACGCTAGCCGTTGTGCTGCGTCGGGCGCTCGCAGGTGTACTGGGTATTTCTGCTGCTGAGCTGGGCTATGCGGTACGTCCGGTCAGGTTGGAGAGCGAGGAATCAGTACTGGCAGTTCAGCTTTACGACATCATAAGCGGCGGTGCGGGGTTTGCTTCCAGTGCACCATTGCATATCGAAGCGATACTGCAGGGAATGGTCAAACAGCTAGAGTGCACCCACTGCGATACCGCTTGTAGCGATTGTTTACTCGATTCGCAGACGCGTCACGATCATGACCATCTGGATCGCAAAGCCGCACTGGCCTGGCTGGGAGATGATTTCAGCCACTATATTGGTTTGCCAGACGAGGAGAAATTCTCGCTGCCCGATGCGCAGTATTGCCCTGGTACCATCGAGGATGCAGTCCGTCGCGCAATTAACGAAGGGGCCGATAAACTCACGTTGTGGATTAACGGGCCGATAAACGAGTGGGATTTGTATGCCCGCCAGTTCCGCGCCGCAATCCAGAACTACCGGGTCAAAGACAATGTCGCGGTAGAGCTTGTCATTCCCGCTGGTGTTGGTGATCCGGAGGTATTGCACGAACTGGCCCAATTTGCGGCCATTGGCGTGCGGTTGTGCCATGCCGACCAAGAAGTATCATTCCCCATTGTGGCGCAGATCGCTTTCGCCGATCGAGTCATAACGCTGGTATCACGCAGCCGGCAAGCCACGGTGCCGGGGCCACACTGGCATCAGAATAAAGAACTGGTGGTTCGTAGCCATTGCTATAAACCTGCTGTGCTGCGTGAGTTTATACTACCGGGAATCACAACGAACTACAGTGAGCTGGTGAAAGACATTCAAATTCATAAAGAGTTGAATGGACTGTTTTCACAGTTCGGCCAACGATTCTGGGATGTGCTTTCTGGCGGCCATGAAAAAGCACAAAACCTGATGAAGACAAACCGAATTACCCATATTCACTATACCGATCGCTATCTGCAAAACCCGGTTGCTCTGGCGCTGCTGAGCGCTTTGCTTAAGCCGCTGAAAACATTAATGACCAAAGATGCGGAAGTAGCAATTGATACCTTATTCAAAAACAAAGATCGCCCAGGGAATCGACCGTCCCACGACTGGATGAGTGAAGCTGATTTTCAGGATTTTGCTGACCAGTGGTTTGCTGCATCAATGGGTAAGGCGACTGACATAACGGTGTTCGACTACTCACGAGATATCCCACATCATCGTAAATTGATGGTGAACTTTGACAATGGCCAGGTTCTGAAGATCCGTTTTGATCAGGGAATGGGCTACTGGCGTATCGACTTCCCATATGTCTGGCGCAGCTTTGACTTCAATGATGATGTTACTTCTCAGCTCCACAAAATGGCGAAAGCTTGTTTGGAAGGGAAAGTGATTAACGGAGAGGAAAACTGGTCAACGGATGTGGTAGTGGAGGTGTTAGAACCTTAAGGGATAATAGCTCCCGGCGCGTTGTCGGGAGCTAATATCTTTATGTTTTTTTCACGAGGATTTTTTGACCCGACTCCAATCGATTAATACACCACTTTATTAGTAACATCTTCATCAGAAATGTGAGGACATCCCGTTGCAGAACCAATTTCCAATGAAAAGATCATCAACAGAGGACAGGTCAGGCGTGCCACTCTCTGGCTACCACTTCAAAAATTATTGCTCTTTCTCCTCCTCGGCCTGAACGGCTTTCTTGTTCTCACTAGGATCAACGCCGTTACCCGCAGTTGTATCCGCATCAGTAAGATGATGTAGGCTGACTTAGATTGAGTGAAAAAGTGAGGGAAAACTCGCGGGGCTGAATTCCAGGCACAAAAAAACCACCTTTCGGTGGCTTCTTGTTCGCGCTGTACTAATGGTGCCGAAGGCCGGACTCGAACCGGCACGTATCTCTACGGTTGATTTTGAATCAACTGCGTCTACCGATTTCGCCACTTCGGCACTGCAAGTAGTATGCGGAAAACGGGTGCATTATACCTTTCAGCGATCCACGTGCAACACTTATCCGTTGTTCAATGAGTTAAGTGCTGAAAAAATCGTCGCCGGGGTCACATTGTGCCCATTTTGCGGGCGCAGTATGCAGCGCGCCAACGTCTACCCCACCGTAACCACGCTCCGCCCCCACCAGGCCCCAGAAACAAAAAAGGCGCAACCCAATGGCTACGCCTTCTTAAACTGCCCGTAATGCCGCTACTTGCGTTTCAGCAGCATATACACGCTGATCAGCAGGAATAGCATGCTCGGCAGCAGCGCGCCCAGCACCGGTGGCATGTTGTACACCAGGCTCAGCGGGCCGAAGATCTGGTCCAGCACGTAGAACAGGAACCCGAAGCTGATGCCGGTCACCACACGCACGCCCATCGGCACGCTGCGCAGTGGCCCAAAGATGAACGACAGCGCCATCAGCATCATCACCGCCACAGAGAGCGGCGAGAACACCTTGCTCCACATGTTCAGCTGGTAGCGGTTGGCTTCCTGGCCGCTCTGCTTCAGGTACTTCACGTAGTTGTGCAGGCCGCTGATGGAGAGTGAGGTTGGGTCCAGCGCCACCACGCCCAGTTTGTCCGGGGTCAGGTTGGTTTTCCATTCGCCGGTCAAGGTTTGGGTGCCGGTGACCTGTTTTTCGTTGGTCAGGTCGGAAGTATCCACCTGCGAAAGCTTCCACACACCGTCTTCAAAGCTGGCGGTGGCGGCGTAGCGCACCGTCTCCAGCCTGCGCTGGTCGTTGAAGTGGTAGATGTTCACGCCGGAAAGCTCTTTCTCGCCCGCCACGCGCTCGATGTAGATGAAGTCGTTGCCGTCCTTCGCCCATAGGCCGTTTTTGGTGGAAAGCAGTGAGCCGCCGTACATCTGCTGCGCACGGTAGTTGCGCGCCATCTGGTCGCCCTGCGGTGCCACCCACTCGCCAATCGCCATGGTCAACAGCACCAGCGGGATAGCGGTTTTCATCACCGAGCCGGCGATCTGCATGCGGGTAAAACCGGAAGCCTGCATCACCACCAGTTCACTGCGCGTCGCCAGTTGCCCCAGGCCGAGCAGTGCGCCCAGCAGGGCCGCCATCGGGAAGAACGTCTCGATGTCCTTCGGCACGCTCAGCAGGGTAAACATCCCCGCGCTCAGCGCCGAGTAGTCGCCCTGGCCCACTTTGCGCAGCTGATCGACGAACTTGATGATGCCGGAAAGCGACACCAGCATGAACAGCGTCATGATGATGGTGTTGAAAATCGTCTTACCGATATATCGGTCTAAAACGCCAAACATCAGGCCGCTCCTCTCAGGCGTGCGCGCAGCTTACGCATCGGCACGGTATCCCACAGGTTTAGCGCCAGCGCGATCGCGAAGTACGCCGCGTTGACCACCCACAGCCAGATCATCGGATCCAGCTTGCCTTTGCCGCCGTTAGAGCGCAGCGAGGTCTGCAGCAGGAAGAAAATCAAATACAGCAGGATGGCCGGCAGCATGCTCAGCACGCGGCCCTGGCGTGGGTTCACCACGCTGAGCGGCACCACCAGCAGCGCCATAATGGCCACGGAAAGCACCAGCGTCAGGCGCCAGTGGAACTCGGCGCGCGCGTCCGGGTCATCCGACTGCCATAGCGTCTGCATCGACATCTGCTCGGCCTGGTTGCCGTCAATAGCGACCGCACGGTGGCCCACCACGGCTTTATAATCGTTGAAATCGGTAATGCGGAAGTCACGCAGCAACGCGGTGCCCTCAAAGCGGGTGCCCTTGTCGAGCGTCACCACCTGCGAGCCGTCTTTCATTTGGTTGATCTTGCCGCGCTCGGCCACCACCACGGAAGGGCGCTGGTTGCCGTTCGGCCGCAGTTGCGCCAGGAACACGTCGTTGAAGGTGCTACCCTTGACGTTGCCGATAAACAGCACGGCGTTGCCGTCTTGCGAGGGTTTGAACTGCCCTTCCGCCAGGCCGGCGATGCTCGGGTTGGCTTTCGCCTCGCTGATCACCACGTCCTGATAACGGGAGGCCACCGGGCCGGCCCAGAACACGTTTACCGCCGCCACGGCGGAGGTGATTAGCGCCAGCACCATCGCGGCGATGATCAGGGTGCGTTTACCCAATCCGCAGGCGTGCATAACGGTGATTTCGCTGTCGGTGTACAACCGCCCAAGCGTCATCAACAAGCCGAGAAACAGGCTTAATGGCAGGATTAGCTGCGCCATCTTCGGCACACCCAATGCGAGCAATGAAAGGACTAAATTTGTCGGGACATCGCCGTCCACCGCATCGCCTAACACCTTGACCAGGTTCTGACAAAAGAAGATCAGAAGCAGGATGAAAAGGATCGCGATTTGGCTCTTTAGCGTTTCCCGTACCAGATATCTTATGATGATCACGCTTATTACGCCTGTGAAAACTTGTCTTTTTGCAGGAAAATCGATAGTTTCATCGCTAATCCGCCATTTATTCTCATCATATGGCAACCGTCATAGCTAAAATAGTATTACAACATCTAGCATTTGGGTGTCCTATAGGAACTTGCCTATAGTCGCCAAAACAGAGCAATTTACGCCGTTCAGGTTAACATAGTTAGTTAACTCAATGGCGGGAGTTCATTACGGAGTTGGGTCATTCTAGCCGTAGCTTCCGCCTTTGTCTTTAAGATTCAGGAGAGTGCATGGAGTTCAGTGTAAAGAGCGGTAGCCCGGAAAAACAGCGCAGTGCCTGTATTGTAGTCGGCGTTTTCGAGCCGCGCCGCCTGTCCCCTATCGCAGAACAACTCGACAAAATCAGTGATGGTTATATCAGCGCATTGCTGCGCCGTGGCGAACTGGAAGGTAAAGTCGGGCAGACATTACTGCTGCACCATGTACCTAACATTCTCTCCGAACGCATCCTGTTAATCGGCTGTGGCAAAGAGCGCGAGCTCGATGAACGCCAGTACAAACAGGTGATTCAGAAAACCATCAATACCCTTAACGATACCGGCTCCATGGAAGCGGTCTGCTTCCTGACCGAGCTGCACGTGAAAGGCCGCAACACTTACTGGAAGGTGCGCCAGGCGGTGGAAACCGCAAAAGAAACGCTCTACACCTTCGATCAGCTGAAAAGCAATAAAGTGGAGCCGCGCCGTCCGCTGCGCAAAATGGTGTTCAACGTGCCGACCCGCCGCGAGCTGACCAGCGGCGAACGCGCTATCCAGCACGGTCTGGCGGTGGCTTCCGGCATTAAAGCGGCGAAAGATCTCGGCAACATGCCGCCGAACATCTGTAACGCCGGTTACCTGGCCTCCCAGGCTCGCCAACTGGCGGACGCCTTCAGCACCAACATCGTTACCCGCGTCATCGGCGAGCAGCAGATGAAAGAGCTGGGGATGAACGCCTATCTGGCGGTCGGCCATGGTTCGCAGAACGAATCATTGATGTCGGTGATGGAATATAAGGGCAACCCGAACCCGGACGCTAAGCCGATCGTGCTGGTGGGCAAAGGGCTGACCTTCGATTCCGGCGGCATCTCGATCAAACCTGCCGAAGGCATGGACGAGATGAAGTACGACATGTGCGGCGCAGCCACCGTGTACGGCGTGATGCGCGTAGTGGCGGAGCTGAACCTGCCGCTGAACGTGATCGGCGTGCTGGCCGGCTGTGAAAACATGCCGGGCGGCAGCGCTTATCGTCCGGGCGACGTGCTGACCACCATGTCCGGCCAGACCGTCGAGGTGCTCAACACCGACGCCGAAGGCCGCCTGGTGCTGTGCGACACCCTGACCTACGTCGAGCGTTTCGATCCGGAGCTGGTGATTGACGTCGCCACCCTGACCGGCGCCTGCGTGATCGCGCTGGGCCACCACATCACCGGCCTGATGTCGAACCACAACCCGCTGGCGCACGAACTGATCGGCGCGTCCGAACAGGCCGGCGACCGCGCGTGGCGTTTGCCGATGGCCGACGAGTACTACGAGCAGCTGGACTCCAATTTTGCCGATATGGCGAACATTGGCGGCCGTCCGGGGGGTGCCATCACCGCCGCCTGCTTCCTGTCGCGCTTCACCCGCAAGTACAGCTGGGCGCACCTGGACATCGCCGGCACCGCCTGGCGTTCCGGCAAGGCCAAAGGGGCAACCGGGCGTCCGGTAGCCTTGCTGTCTCAGTTCCTGTTGAACCGTGCTGGACTGAACGGCGACGATTAAATCTGAGCGGTAATTCAGGTATAATCCCGAGGGGCACAGCATGCTGTGCCCCTACATTTTTTTATAGGCAGCGGTGAATCAGATGATCAAGCAGGCAACGTTCTATCTTATTGAACACGCGGAACCGGCAGGCGCGCTCAGCGCGCATGAGGCCGTGGCCTGCGCCGTTGCCGCCGAACGTTGGCGTTCCGGCAAGCGGGTGTTGATCGCCTGCGAGAGCCAGGAACAGGCCCAGCGGCTGGACGAAGCGCTGTGGCAGCGCGATCCGCACCAGTTCGTGCCGCACAACCTGGCCGGCGAAGGCCCGCACTACGGCGCGCCGGTAGAATTGTGCTGGCCCGGCAAACGCGGCAACTCCCCACGGGATCTGCTGATCGCCCTGCTGCCGCAGTTTGCAGATTTTGCTACTGCTTTCCATGAAGTGGTAGACTTCGTCCCTTACGAAGACACCCTGAAACAGTTGGCGCGCGACCGATATAAAGCCTATCGCAGCGTCGGCTTCCATTTGACCACGGCAACGCCGCCAACTCACTGAACAACGATATAAAATGGAAAAGACAAACAGTCATCTCGATACCGCATACGACCCGAAAGAGATCGAACAGAAGCTGTACGATCACTGGGAAAACCAGGGTTACTTCAAGCCAAACGGCGATACCAGCCAGGAAAGCTTCTGCATCATGATCCCGCCGCCGAACGTCACCGGCAGCCTGCACATGGGCCATGCCTTCCAGCAGACCATCATGGACACCATGATCCGCTACCAGCGCATGCAGGGGAAAAACACCCTGTGGCAGGCCGGTACCGACCACGCCGGTATCGCTACCCAGATGGTGGTTGAGCGCAAGATCGCCGCAGAAGAAAACAAAACCCGCCATGACTATGGCCGCGACGCGTTCATCGACAAAATCTGGCAGTGGAAAGCGGAATCCGGCGGCACCATTACCCGCCAGATGCGCCGTCTGGGCAACTCCGTCGACTGGGAGCGCGAGCGCTTCACCATGGACGAAGGCCTGTCCAATGCGGTACGCGAAGTGTTTGTCCGCCTGCACAAAGAAGATCTGATCTACCGCGGCAAGCGTCTGGTGAACTGGGATCCGAAACTGCGCACCGCCATCTCCGATCTGGAAGTGGAAAACCGCGAGTCCAAAGGCTCCATGTGGCACCTGCGCTATCCGCTGGCTGACGGCGCCAAAACCGCCGAAGGCAAAGATTACCTGGTGGTCGCCACCACCCGTCCGGAAACCGTGCTCGGTGATACCGGCGTGGCGGTGAACCCGGAAGATCCGCGCTACAAAGACCTTATCGGCAAAGAAATCATTCTGCCGCTGGTTGGCCGCCGCATCCGCATCGTCGGCGACGAACACGCCGATATGGAAAAAGGCACCGGCTGCGTGAAAATCACCCCGGCGCACGACTTTAACGACTACGAAGTCGGTAAACGTCACGGCCTGCCGATGATCAACATCCTGACTTTCGACGGCGATATCCGTCAGGAAGCGGAAGTGTTCAACACGCTCGGCGAAATCTGCACCGACTACTGCAACGAAATTCCGGCCCAATACCGTGGCCTGGAGCGTTTCGCGGCGCGTAAAGCGGTGGTTGCCTCCTTTGAAGAGCTTGGTTTACTGGAAGAGATCAAACCGCACGACCTGACGGTGCCTTACGGCGACCGCGGCGGCGTGGTGATCGAACCCATGCTGACCGACCAATGGTACGTACGTACCGCACCGCTGGCGAAAGTGGCGGTGGAAGCGGTTGAGCAAGGCGAAATTCAGTTCGTGCCGAAGCAGTACGAAAACATGTACTTCAGCTGGATGCGCGACATTCAGGACTGGTGTATCTCTCGTCAGCTGTGGTGGGGTCACCGTATCCCGGCCTGGTACGACGTGAACGGCAAAGTCTATGTTGGCCGCAACGAAGCAGAAGTGCGCAGCGAGAACAACCTGGGCCCTGACGTGGTGCTGAACCAGGACGAAGACGTGCTGGACACCTGGTTCTCTTCCGGCCTGTGGACCTTCTCTACCCTGGGCTGGCCAGAGCAGACCGACGCGCTGAAAACCTTCCACCCGACCAGCGTGATGGTCAGCGGCTTCGACATCATCTTCTTCTGGATTGCGCGCATGATCATGCTGACCATGCACTTCATGAAGGACGAAAACGGCAAGCCGCAAGTTCCGTTCAAGACGGTCTACATGACTGGCCTGATCCGCGACGACGAAGGGCAGAAAATGTCCAAGTCGAAAGGCAACGTCATCGATCCGCTGGACATGGTTGACGGCATCTCGCTGGAAGATCTGCTGGAAAAACGTACCGGCAACATGATGCAGCCGCAGCTGGCGGAAAAAATCCGCAAGCGCACCGAGAAGCAGTTCCCGAACGGCATCGAGCCGCACGGCACCGACGCCCTGCGCTTCACCCTGGCGGCGCTGGCCTCTACCGGCCGTGACATCAACTGGGACATGAAACGCCTGGAAGGCTACCGCAACTTCTGTAACAAGCTGTGGAACGCCAGCCGCTTTGTGCTGATGAACGCGGAAGGTCAAGACTGCGGCTTCAACGGCGGCGAGAAAGTGCTGTCGCTGGCGGACCGCTGGATCCTGGCCGAATTCAACCGTACGGTGAAGGCATACCGCGAAGCGCTGGACACCTACCGCTTCGATCTGGCCGCCAATATCCTGTACGAATTCACCTGGAACCAGTTCTGTGACTGGTACCTGGAGCTGACCAAACCGGTCGTGAGCAACGGCAGCGAAGCGGAACAGCGCGGTACCCGCCACACGCTGATCACCGTGCTGGAAGCCCTGCTGCGCCTGGCGCACCCGGTGATCCCGTTCATTACCGAAACCATCTGGCAGCGCGTGAAAACCCTGACCGGCGAAACCGCAGACACCATCATGCTGCAGCCGTTCCCAGAGTACGACGCCGCGCTGGAAGACACGCAGGCACTGAACGACCTGGAGTGGATCAAACAGGCGATCACCGCGGTGCGTAACATCCGCGCCGAGATGAATATCGCCCCAAGCAAACAGCTGGACGTGCTGCTGCGTAACTGCAACGCCGACGCCCAGCGCCGCGTGCAGGAGAACCAGAGCTTTATCGAACGTCTGGCGCGCCTGGCGTCTATCGCCCTGCTGCCAGCGGGTGACAAAGGCCCGTTATCAGTCACCAAACTGGTAGACGGTGCCGAGCTGCTGATCCCTATGGCCGGCTTTATCGATAAAGACGCTGAAATCGCGCGTCTGTCGAAAGAGATGGGCAAGCTGGATGCGGAAATCGCCTCGATCGAAGGCAAGCTGTCGAACGAAGGCTTTGTGGCGCGCGCACCGGAAGCGGTGGTCGCCAAAGAGCGTGAGCGTCTGGCGGCCTGCAAAGAAGGCAAAGTGAAACTGCAAGAGCAGCAGGCGAGCATCGCCGCGCTGTAATCTGTCGATTCGCTGCAACAGCTGAAAACAGCGGGGAGATCCCCGCTGTTTTTTTATCGCCGTTGCATCCGGCCCGGTTAAGATGTTATTACAAGGTATTAATGCCGCATGGACGCCGCCAGGGAATAAACCCGGCGCCTTTTGTGCTGCGATAAAAATGAAATTCCGGGGTTGTAATGACCCCTTCTATGGCGAGTGTAAACATGACAACAGCAACCCCAGTGCGTCTTCTGGTGCGCCCAATAACGGCTGACGACAATGCCGCTATTGCTAACGTCATTCGCGAAGTCTCCGCCGAGCACGGTTTGACGGCGGATAAAGGCTATACCGTTTCCGACCCCAATCTGGACGTCTTGTATCAGCTCTACAGCCTGCCGCGCAGCGCTTATTGGGTGATAGAAGTCGACGGTCAGATTGCCGGCGGCGGCGGCATTGCCCCGCTGCAGGGCGGTGAAGACGATATTTGCGAATTACAGAAAATGTATTTTCTGCCGGTTTTGCGCGGCAAGGGCCTGGCGAAACGCCTGGCGTTAGAAGCCCTGGAGTTTGCCCGTCAACAGGGCTTCCGCTGTTGTTATTTAGAAACCACCGCCAGTCTGACGCAGGCCATCGGGCTGTATGAGCATCTGGGCTTCGAACACATCGACTGCGCCATGGGCACCACCGGCCACGTCGACTGCGAAGTTACCATGCTGAAAACGCTTTAATCAGACTTCTGAACAGGGGCCGCATGCAGTGGCCCTACTCAGAAGCCCGCACTTTTCCCCTCATTCCCCCCTTGATCGCCCACTCAATCCGGCTCAGTACCAGGCTGGTGAGGTACGACACCAGGATCAACAGCAGCAGTACCAGCGGCGTATAGCGCGGCGCAAAAATCAGTTTCTGGGTGAAGTAATAGCAGTAGAAGCTGTGGGTCAGCCACATGTACATCGAATGTTTGCCCAGCTCAACCACCACCTTGTTCACCCTGCTGCCCAGCGCGTCGGCGGTTTTCATCATCGCGATAATAAACAGCGGCGTCACCAGCAGCAGCCCCGGATTATGGGCAACGATAAACACCGCCACGGTTACCACCAGCAAGATCAACGGATGGGTGCGCCCCAGCGTGGCTATCAGCTTCGCCGGCCACGAGCCCGCCGGGGCCTGTTGGGTACGGCCAAACACCATGCCAAAACCAAAAGGCAGCAGCCAGGTGCAATACTCGATAAGCATCTGCGGTGCCCAAGGGAAATACTGCAATCCCCTGCCGCACAGCGCCGCCGCAAACAGCAGCCCCAGCAAGGTCGTCGTATTCAGTTTCGACAGCAGCGGCAGCGAGAGCACATACAGAACATAAAGTTTGAAGAACCACCACTCGCTGTTGTAGGTGGATTTGAGGCCAATCAGGTTTTCGATAAACAGCGACGGCGAAAGGGAATATCTTTCACCCGGAAAGAAAATAATGCCGATCGGCACAAAGATAAACAACACTATCCAGTAGCTGATATATAAATTCTTCAGCTTGCCCCAGATATATTTAAAAGAAATTTCTTTTTTAAGTGAAAAACCGTAACCGGACAAGAACAGGAACATCGACACGCAAATCTTGCCGAACAGGCCAAGATACATCTCAATATTTATCCCGCTAACGATATAATACACCGGAATATCAGGGCTAATTCGACTTGGATAGGCAAACAAGTGGTGGATCAACATCAGAATGATGGCAATCCCTTTTAAATAATTAGACTTATTAATTGAAATTTCCATATTTCTTAATATATTATCCGCTAACAAGTGTCGTCATCATATAGCAGCCCCACTTCCCTGACACTTTCTTTCTAATCAGATTAATCCCATATTTAATTTCTCGGTAAAAAACAAAGACGCAGCGATTTTATTAACGCGTTTCTCCCAGGCTCGTTACCGTTTTTTGCTATCCCACGGCCCCAAAACCCTGCCAGAAGCGACGCACTCAAAATCATTAACATGGTCATGTTTTAATTTACTTATATAAAAACAATAAAATCAAAGAAATAACAAAAAACAAAAGTCAAAAAATCATATTTTTTGTGATATTCATTAACAAATTAACGATTGCAAATTGACCTCTTGCCGCCTTGCGATACTCTGCCCTGACAGGCTTATGCCGCATTCGCACGGGGAACAGTCATGTCGGAAAACGCTTTTGATTACATCATTGTCGGCGCAGGCTCCGCCGGTTGCGTACTGGCCGCGCAGTTAATCCGCCGCACCCAGGCGCGGGTGCTGCTGCTGGAAGCCGGCGGCGACGACAATAACCTGTTCATCAAGATGCCGGCCGGCGTGGCGAAGATCATCGCCAAAAAAAGCTGGCCGTATGAAACCGAACCGGAACCGCACGCCAACAACCGCCGCATGCAAATTGCCCAGGGCAAAGTGTTGGGCGGCAGCAGTTCGGTCAACGGCATGATCTACATTCGTGGCCAGCGGCAGGATTACGACGAATGGGCCGAACGTTACGGCTGCGTCGGCTGGGGCTATCAGGACGTGCTGCCCTACTTCAAACGCGCCGAGGCCAACGAGAGCCTGTCCGACGCTTATCACGGCGGCGAAGGGCTGCTGCCGGTCAGCGAGAACCGCTACCGCCACCCGCTCAGCATGGCGTTTATCCGCGCCGGCCAGGAACTGGGCCTGCCTTACCGCAACGATTTCAACGGCGACAGCCAGCACGGCGTGGGCTTTTATCAGACCACCACCCACAACGGCGAACGCGCCAGTACCGCCCGCACCTATCTGAAAGCGGTGCGTAACGAGCAACGGCTGGTGGTGAAACTGAACGCGCTGGTGCATCGGGTGCTGTTCGACGGCAACATGGCCACCGGCGTGGTGTATAGCCAGAACGGCGGCGGCGAAGTCACCGCGCAGGCCGCAAAAGAAGTGATCCTCAGCGCCGGCGCGGTAGGCTCGCCGAAGATCCTGATGTTATCCGGCATTGGGCCGCGCGAACACCTGCAACAACTGGGGATCGAGCCGCGCGCGGACTTGCCGGTGGGCAAAAACTTTCACGATCACCTGCATATGTCGATCAACGTCAGCACCCGCGAGCGGGTCAGCCTGTTCGGCGCCGATCGCGGCCTGCAGGCGCTGCGCCACGGCACCGAATGGCTGGCGTTCCGCAGCGGCGTGCTCACCTCCAACGTGCTGGAAGGCGCCGCCTTCTCCGACAGCCTGGGCGACGGCCGGCCGGACGTGCAGATCCACTTTCTGCCGCTGCTGGACAGCTGGGACGACGTGCCCGGCGAGCCGCTGCCGAATATTCACGGTTTCACGCTGAAGGTCGGCTACCTGCAACCGAAGGCGCGCGGCGAAGTGCTGCTGCGCAGCCGCGATCCGCGCGATCCGGTCAAGCTGCACGCCAATTATCTCGGCCACCCGGAAGATCTGGCCGGCAGCGTGCGCGCGGTGAAGTTCGGCCTGCGCTTCCTGCAAACCGCCGCCCTCAAGCCGATCGTCAAAGATCTGCTGATGCCGCAGCCGGCATGGCTGAACGATGAGGCGCAACTGGAGGAGTTCGTGCGTAACTTCTGCAAAACGGTGTATCACCCGGTAGGCAGCTGCCGCATGGGCCAATCGCCGCAGGACTCGGTGACCGATCTGCAACTGCGGGTACACGGCTTTGAACGGCTGCGGGTGATCGATTGCTCGGTGATGCCGCAGGTGACCAGCGGCAACACCAATGCACCGACCATCATGCTGGCGGAAAAAGCGGTGGATTTGCTGCTGGGCGCGCCGACGTGAAAACCGGGCGCCCGGCAGTCAGACGGCGGCGGGCACGCCGCTGTGGAAACGCAGCTCGCTGTCCGGCGACAGGATCAGCTCAGCTTCAATGCGGCCGAAGTGAGCCACCCGCTCGCTGATGTCGCCGCCGGCAATCTGCTCGGCCAGCGTCAGGTAATCCTGATAATGCCGTGCCTCGGAGCGCAGCAGCGAGACGTAGAAACGGTTTAACTCGTCGTCCAGATGCGGCGCCAACCGGGCGAAGCGTTCGCAGGAGCGTGCTTCGATATAGGCGCCGCAGATCAGCTTATCGATCAGCGTGGCCGGATCGTGGGTGCGAACCTCGCGGATCATGCCTTTGGCATAGCGGCTGGCGGTGATTTTCTTGTAGGGAATGCGCCGCGCCTGCATGATTTCCAGCACCTGCGAGAAATGGTGCAGCTCTTCTTTGATCAGCAGCACCATCTTGTCCGCCAGATCCTGCCCGTAGGCCGAACCGTTTTTCGGCAAGATTTTCCTGGTGAACTGGCCCTGGCGGAACAGCGCTTCCGGCTCGCCCTGCGCTTCATGCAGAAAAGCCTCGTAGGGCCTGAGCAGCGCCAGCAAGGCATCGCCGCTCTCTTTGTCCGCCACGTAGCGGCGAATCAGCCACATGCCGGTCTGCGCCGCTTTCAGCTCGCACACCATATGGTCGGTCAGCAACAGCGGCAGGTTTTCCGGACGCCGCGCAGCGTCGATCCAGCCATCGGGCGTTTCGCAGTGCAGGAAGTTTAAAATCGGGGATAACAGGGATTGGTATTTCATCAGCTTAATAGCCCTATGGCTTTCAAGTTGCAGCTAGGCAACCAGCTCGCTCATCCCCAGGCGCTTACTTCAGTAAGTGACTGGGGTGAGTGAGTGCAGACAACAACGCTGCGGCTTGAAAGACGACGGGAGAGGCCGGCTTGCGCCGGCCCACAGCATTAATCAGTGGCGTTTGCCGTCGTCATCTTCGTCGATCAATTCACCGTCTTCTTCATCATCCTCACCGTCTTCACCGTTCGGATCTTCATAGTAGGTGCCCCAACCGTCGTAGTTAACGCCGCAACGTTCCGCCAGCGCCAACAACTGCTCTACCTGAGTGTCGATCAGTTCGGCATTCAGGCCGACTTCGCTGATCACGTCGCAGCACATGACCAGCGTGCCGTCTTCCACTTCCAGTTCTTCGGCGTCGGTCACTTCGTAGCCCAGCTTGAAGGCTTCGACAGCAGCCTGCTCCAGCACTTCAAACTTTTCAGCAGAGAGGTGGTGTTCGATGGTGTAGAGCGCATCCGGATCGCTGCCGTCTTCCAGCAGTTCTTCGATGATCAGGCGGGTCTCTTCACGTTGTTCTTCTAGCTGTTCGCGGTTTGCCATGCCTATATCCTCAAGTCAAATGGCCTGTATTCCTTCTATTTTCACACACCGCCGCCATAGCTGCCACGATAAACGTGAAAGATTTCTGCTTCGGGGTTGAAATTGAATATTCATACATATAAAGTGAATTTTAATTCAATTAAAACGATCAGGACATGCGGAAATGAGTACGATGAACCCGTTCTACAAACGTCACTTTCTGAGATTAATGGATTTCACGCCGACAGAGCTGCTGGCGCTGCTGCGGCTTTCGGCCGAATTGAAGCAGGCCAAAAAGCAGGGTAAGGAAACGCGGCGTCTGCAGGGCAAGAACATCGCGCTCATCTTCGAAAAAGACTCGACACGCACCCGTTGCTCTTTCGAAGTTGCCGCTTTCGATCAGGGCGCCCAGGTCACCTATCTCGGCCCCAGCGGCAGCCAGATCGGCCATAAAGAATCGATGAAAGACACCGCCCGCGTGTTGGGCCGGATGTATGACGGTATTCAATACCGCGGTTACGGCCAGCATCTGGTGGAAACCCTGGCCACCCACGCCGGCGTGCCGGTATGGAACGGGCTGACCAATGAATTCCACCCCACCCAGTTGCTGGCGGACCTGCTCACCGTGCAGGAACAGCTGCCGGGCAAACCCTTGAGCGAGGTGAAATTCGCTTACCTCGGCGACACGCGCAACAACATGGGCAACACCTTGCTGGAAGCGGCCGCGTTGGCGGGCATGGATCTGCGCCTGGTGGCGCCGAAAGCCTGTTGGCCGCAGCCGGAGCTGGTGGCCGAGTGTCAGGCTCTGGCGCAACAGACCGGCGCCAAGATCACCCTGACCGAAGACATTGCCGAAGGGGTGAAGGACGCGGATTTCCTGTACACCGACGTGTGGGTGTCGATGGGCGAACCGAAAGAAACCTGGCAGGAGCGGATCGCGCTGCTGAAACCCTATCAGGTCAATATGGCGATGGTGAAACTGACCGGTAACCCGAACGTCAAATTCCTGCATTGCCTGCCGGCGTTTCACGACGACCAAACCACCCTCGGCAAACAGATGGCGGAACAATACGGGCTGCAGGGCGGCATGGAAGTCACCGATGAAGTGTTCGAATCCGCGCACAGCGTGGTGTTCGATCAGGCCGAAAACCGCCTGCACACCATCAAGGCGGTGATGGTCGCCACGTTGAGCGAAACGATTTAAAGCATATTGCCGGGGCGCGTCACGCACAGGCAATGGGGCGCGCAGGTCTGCCGGCTTGCGTGCCCCAACCCCTTCCCCGCTCTGGCAACCCCCGGCCGGCGCGCCTAATATATTCTTGTCATATCAAATAGCCGATTGACCTTTGCCAGCCTTGGGCAAAGGTTCTACCGTGGCAGACTAACGGCAAAACTGCCGTGAAAACTAACGATAACAACTACTTCTCAGCACTGCCGCGCAGTGCCTTCTGGGGATACGCACCGATGAAAGCCAAAGTCCTGCCGCTGTTAATGCTTGCCGCCCTGTCCGCCTCTACGCTTGCCGCCACCCCGGCCAACACGCTGGTGGTGGTGCAATCGCTGGACGATATCGTCAGCCTGGATCCGGCGGAAGCCAATGAGCTGTCCAGCATCCAGACCGTGCCCAGCCTGTATCAGCGGCTGGTGCAGGCGGATCGCGATGATCCGGCGAAAGTGGTGCCGGTGCTGGCGGAAAGCTGGCAGGGCGATGCGGCGGCAAAAACCCTGACCGTCAAACTGCGCCCGCAGGCGGCGTTCGCCTCCGGCAATCCGCTGACCGCCGACGACGTGATTTTCTCCTACAGCCGCGCGGTGAAAATGAACAAATCGCCGGCGTTTATCCTCAACGTGCTCGGCTGGGAGCCGGACAACATTGATGCGCACCTGAAGAAAATCGACGAGCACAGCCTGCAACTGAGCTGGACGGCAGACGTCAGCCCGGCGGTGGCGCTGAATATTCTCTCTACGCCGATCGCCTCGATCATCGACAGCAAGGCGGTGCAGCCGAACGCCAAAGACGGCGACTACGGCAATGCCTGGCTGAAAATGCACTCCGCCGGCAGCGGGCCGTTCAAAATGCGCGTCTACCAGCCGCATCAGGCGATCGTGCTGGACGCCAATCCAACCTCGCCGGGCAGCAAACCCTTGCTGCACAGCATCATCATTAAAAGCGTGCCGGACCCGGCCACCCGCCGCCTGCTGATCCAGCAGGGCGACGCCGATGTGGCGCGTGAGCTTGGCCCGGACCAGACCCTGGCGTTAAAAAATCAACCGGGCGTGAAGGTGTTGGAAATTCCGTCCGCCGAGCAGAACTATTTAGTGTTCAACACCGGCAACGCCGCCAATCCGCTGCTGAAAAACCCGGCCTTCTGGGAGGCGGCGCGCTATCTGATCGATTATCAGGGCATTACCAAGGATCTGCTGAAAGGCCAGTATTTTGTGCATCAGAGCTTCCTGCCGGTCGGGCTGCCGGGCGCGCTGGAAGACAACCCGTTCAGCTTCGATCCGGCCAAGGCCAAGGCGATCCTGGCCAAGGCCGGCATCACCAACGCCACCCTGACGCTGGACGTGGAGAACAAGCCGCCGTTTATCACCATCGCCCAGGCGTTGCAGGCCAGTTTTGCCCTGGGTGGCGTGAAGCTGGATCTGTTGCCGGCCGCCGGCAGCCAGGTGTATTCACGGGTACGCGCCAAACAGCACCAGGCGGCGATCCGCCTGTGGATCCCGGATTATTTTGATGCACATTCCAACGCCAGCGCCTTCGCCTATAACGACGGCAAAACCAGCACGGTCGCGGGCCTCAACGGCTGGCAGATCCCGCAGTTGAGCAAACAGACGCTGGCGGCGGTAGCCGAAGCCGATCCGGCCAAACGCACCGCGCTGTACACCGCCATGCAACACGAGCTGCAACGCAGTTCGCCGTATGTGTTTATCGATCAGGCCAAAACCGAAGTGGTGCTGCGCGAGAACGTCAAAGGCTACCAGCAGGGCCTGAACGCCGACATGGTCTACTACGATCGCGTCAGCAAATAACCGGCAAGCGGCCATCGCCGGCCAATCGATTGCGAAGCGGCAAAAATCGGCGTTTTAGCGCTTGCAGTGGCGAAAAGCGCGAGTATAATGCGCGACAATTTGCCAGGAGAAAGCATGAAAAACGCCATGTGTTTTGTTAGCCGCAACCGACAAAACCGACCGCCAATCGGCGGCCAACTGCCGTTGTTTCTCCTGTTGCTAAACCGATCGTTTCAAGCCCCTCGTTGAGGGGCTTTTTTTTGCCTGAAAAATCTGTTCAAAGTCCCGCGCCACGGGCACGAGTCGAGGAGAGTGAAAAATGGCCAACCCGCTGTATCACAAACATATCATCTCTATTAACGATCTCAGCCGCGAGGATCTGGAGCTGGTGCTGCGCACCGCCGCCAGCCTGAAAGCCACCCCGCAGCCCGAGTTGCTCAAGCACAAGGTGATCGCCAGCTGCTTCTTCGAAGCCTCGACCCGCACCCGCCTGTCGTTCGAAACCTCGATGCACCGCCTCGGCGCCTCGGTGGTCGGCTTTGCCGACGGCAGCAATACGTCGCTGGGCAAGAAAGGCGAAACGCTGGCCGACACCATCTCGGTCATCGGCACCTACGTAGACGCCATCGTGATGCGTCACCCGCAGGAAGGCGCCGCGCGGCTGGCGACGGAATTTTCCGGCGGTATCCCGGTGCTCAACGCCGGCGACGGCGCCAACCAGCACCCGACCCAAACGCTGCTCGACCTGTTCACCATCCAGGAAACCCAGGGCCGCCTGAACAACATCAACATCGCCATGGTCGGCGACCTGAAATACGGCCGCACCGTACACTCGCTGGCGCAGGCACTGGCCAAGTTCGAAGGCAACCGCTTCTACTTTATCGCCCCGGATGCGCTGGCGATGCCGGCTTACATCCTGAAAATGCTCGAAGAAAAAGGTATCGAGTACAGCCTGCACAGCAGCATTGAAGAAGTGGTGCCGGAGCTGGATATTCTCTACATGACCCGGGTGCAGAAAGAGCGCCTGGATCCTTCGGAATACGCCAACGTGAAGGCGCAGTTCGTGCTGCGCGCGGCGGATCTGGCCGGCGCGCGCGCCAATCTCAAAGTGCTGCACCCGCTGCCGCGCATCGACGAGATCACCACCGACGTGGATACCACGCCGTACGCCTACTACTTCCAGCAGGCAGGCAACGGCATCTTCGCCCGCCAGGCGCTGCTGGCGCTGGTATTAAACGCAGATTTGGCTCTTTAAGGGGGAACCGTCATGACTCACGATAACAAACTGCAGGTTGAAGCGATCAAGTGCGGTACGGTGATTGACCATATTCCGGCGCAGGTGGGCTTTAAGCTGCTGACGCTGTTCAAATTGACCGCCACCGACCAGCGCATCACCATCGGCCTGAACCTGCCTTCCAACGAGCTGGGCCGCAAAGACCTGATCAAAATCGAGAACACCTTCCTGACCGAGCAGCAGGCCAACCAGCTGGCGATGTACGCGCCGAAAGCCACGGTGAACCGCATCGACAACTACGAAGTGGTGCGCAAGCTGACTCTCAGCCTGCCGGACCATATCGACGGTGTGCTGACCTGCCCGAACGGCAACTGCATCAGCCGCAGCGAGCCGGTGGCGTCCAGCTTTGGCGTGAAATCCCGCGACGGCGAAGTGCATCTGAAATGCCGCTACTGCGAGAAAGAGTTCGACCATCAGGTGGTGCTGCAGGCGGATTGAAATATACCCATTTGCCGGGAACGACGCTGTTAATCCGCTCGTCACTCCCTATAATGAGTCCCTGAAGATAATCTACCCACGTTGCTACCCAATGGATTTCGAGCCGCAGCCAGGCGGCAAGTACGAGAGTCCCCAGGAGCTGACTCAAGTCAGTGACTGGGGTGAGCGTACGCAGCCAACAACGCTGCGGTTTGAAAGACGAAGGGTATATCAGGAGAAAAAATGTCACGTAACATCAGCACTGAACTCGCCCCGGCAGCCATTGGTCCTTACGTGCAGGGCGTTGATCTGGGCAGCATGATCATCACTTCCGGCCAGATCCCGGTGGATCCGAAAACCGGCGCAGTGGCCGACGACGTTTCCGCACAGGCACGCCAGTCGCTGGAAAACGTTAAAGCGATCGTTGAAGCCGCCGGCCTGAAAGTCGCCGACATCGTGAAAACCACGGTGTTCGTGAAAGATCTGAACGATTTCGCCACCGTAAACGCCGCTTACGAAAGCTTCTTCACCGAGCACAACGCGCCGTTCCCGGCCCGTTCCTGCGTCGAAGTGGCCCGTCTGCCGAAAGACGTGAAAATCGAGATCGAAGCCATCGCCGTTCGTCGTTAATGCCACGACCGCCGCGCCCAGCGGTCAGCCATCGGCTGGCCGTTTTTATTTGTCCCGCCTGAAGCAACGATCCGTTAGGGTGCGCTATCAGGGATCATAGTTAACCCAACGCACCACAATTTCGCCCCATTTTAAGGCAACGCCCGCCGCACCTGCACCCAAATCGCGCTTTTCCCTGCCTTTTTCCTGCTTTTTACGCCGGTTTTCGCCTCTTTCACATTTTGGCACATTTTATGCTCGATCTTGTTACAGCCTGCAATGTCAACGAGGTGACGATGCTAAATATCGACCTGTCCGCTTCACCGTTTTTTGATGAGATGCTTCTGGCTGAGGGTAAACACCGGGGCCATTACGAAGCTTACTGGCATTGGCTGCAACAGGCCGACCAAAAGGCTATTCAGCGTAAAAGAGAAGAGGCTGCACTGCTGTTTCACCGGGTGGGCATTACCTTTAATGTTTACGGCGAGGATGACGGCGCCGAACGGCTGATCCCGTTCGACAGCGTGCCGCGCATCATCCCCGCCAGCGAATGGGCGATGCTCGATCGCGGCATTCGTCAGCGCGTACAGGCGCTCAACGCCTTTCTGCACGATATCTACCATCAACAGCATATTCTGAAAGCCGGGATTATTCCGGCCGAACAGGTACTGGCTAACGATCAGTATCAGCCCTGCATGCAGGGGGTCGATCTGCACCGCAATATTTACGCGCACATCGTCGGCGTGGATATGGTGCGCGGCGGCGACGGCCAGTATTACGTGCTGGAGGACAATCTTCGCACCCCGTCCGGCGTGTCCTACATGCTGGAAAACCGCAAGATGATGATGCGCCTGTACCCGGAACTGTTCGCCCAGCAGCGCATCGCCCCGGTGGAGCGCTACCCGTCGCACCTGCTGCAAACCCTGCGCGAAAGCTCGCCGATTAACGATCCCACCGTGGTGGTGCTGACGCCGGGCCGTTTCAACAGCGCCTATTTCGAGCACAGCTTCCTGGCCCAGCAGATGGGCGTGGAGCTGGTTGAAAGCGCCGATCTGTTCGTCAAGGACGGCGCGGTGTTTATGCGCACCACCGCCGGGCCGTGCAAGGTGGATGTGATCTACCGCCGGGTGGACGACGCCTTCCTCGATCCGCTGGCGTTCCGCCCGGACTCGATGCTCGGCGTGCCGGGGCTGCTTTCCGTCTACCGCGCCGGCAACGTGGTGCTGGCGAACGCCATAGGTACCGGCGTGGCCGACGACAAGTCGATCTACCCGTACGTGCCGGACATGGTGCGCTTCTATCTGCAGGAAGAGCCGATCCTCAACAACGTGCCCACCTGGCAGTGCCGCCACAAGAATGAGCTGTCGTACGTGCTGGCGAACCTGGAACAAATGGTGGTGAAAGAGGTTCACGGCGCCGGCGGTTACGGCATGCTGATTGGGCCGGCGGCGACCAAAGACGAAATCGCCCACTTCCGCGCGCTGCTGCTGGCCAAACCGCATAACTACATTGCGCAGAACACGTTGGCGCTGTCGACCTGCCCGACCTTTGTCAACGATGGCCTGGCGCCGCGTCATATCGATCTGCGGCCGTTCGCCCTGAGCGGCGCGGAAATTCGCCTGGTGCCCGGCGGCCTGACGCGCGTAGCGCTGGCGCAAGGCTCACTGGTGGTCAACTCGTCACAGGGCGGGGGAACCAAGGATACCTGGGTGTTGGAGGATGACGCATGCTGAGCCGAACTGCCAGTGAACTCTATTGGATGGCCCGCTATCTGGAGCGGGCGGAAAGCATCGCCCGGGTGCTCGACGTCACCAACAAGCTGTCGATGATGCCGATCCGCGACAGCGAGGATCAGGATCTGCAGGTGCCGCTCAATCTGACCAGTACCGGGCAGCTGTATGCCGCCGCCTACCCCGACCTGACGATGGCCAATCTGGTGAGCTTTTTTGCGCTCGACAGCCGCAACCACAGCAGCATTTACAGCTGCCTGCAAATGGGCTGGAACAACGCCCATGCGGTGCGCGGCAGCCTGTCTTCCGAGGTCTGGGAATGCATTAACGCCACCTGGATCGAAATGAAGCTGATCCGCCGCCAGGGCATAGGGTCGGTGGGCGCCGACGGCTTCTTCGACTGGGTCAAGGAGCGTTCGCACCTGTTTCGTGGCGCGATGTTCGGCACCCTGCTGCGCAGCGACGCGATGTGCTTTATCCGCCTCGGCACCCTGCTGGAGCGGGCAGACAGCACCGCACGCCTGCTGGGGGTAAAAAACGAGTTGCTGGATAACGACAACGATCCGGTGCGCGAGTATTACCGCATGGACACGCTGCTGCGGGCCGTCAGCGCACGCGAAGCCTATCACAGCATCTACAAGCAGCAGCTCAGCCGGGAAACCATTGCCGAACTGATGATCCTGCGTAACGAAATCCCACGCTCCCTGCTGGCTTGCGTCGGCGATATGGTGCAACAGTTGGAGCAGATTGGCGGCAACAGTGCCAATGAACCGCGCCGGCTGGCGCACACGCTGCACGCCGAACTGCGTTTCAGCAGCATGAAGGATCTGAACAAGGTGGGGCTGAGTGACTGGCTGGGTTTATTCCTCGGGCAGATCAACGGCATCGCGGAAAGCATCCATCACACTTACCTGGAGGCGCAATGAAACTGAATATTGAGCACAATACCCATTACACCTACGCCCAGCAGGTGAAGCGCAGCACCCAGTATCTGCGTTTGACGCCGCAGGATTCGCAACACCAGCGTATCATCTCCTGGCAGTTAACGCTGCCGGAAGACGCGGTGTGCACCACCGATGCCTTCGGCAATGTGCTGCACGTGCTGACGCTGGATCACCCGCATCAGGCGATCACCATTCAGGCTCACGGCGTGGTGGAGATTGAAGACGGCGTAGAAGACCCGACGATGGGGCATCTTTCGCCGCTGGTGTTCCTGCGCCACAGCCCGCTGACCCAGCCCGACAGCGCCATCCAGGCCTTCGCGCTGCGCTATTACCAACCGGAAACGCTGCTTGCCGGGCTGGAAAAACTGATGGGCGATCTGTTGCTGAAAATGCCTTACACGCCGGGCGCCACCGAGGTGACCGACAGCGCCGCCCAGGCGTTCGCTTCCGGCAACGGCGTCTGCCAGGATCATACCCACGTCTTTCTGGCCTGCTGCCGTAGCCTGAACATTCCGGCGCGCTACGTCAGCGGCTACCTTTACAGCGAAGATTCCGCCCACGTCGCCACCCACGCCTGGGCAGAAGCCTGGGTGGACGAACGCTGGCACAGTTTCGACGTCACCAACAACACCCGCCTGCCGAATCAGCACCTTAAGCTGGCGGTGGGGATCGATTATCTGGATGCCTGCCCGGTGCGCGGTATCAGGCTCGGCGGCGGCAGCGAAGATATGCAGACGGTGGCCGCGGTGCAGATGATGCCGACCGGCCAGGCTCAGGGGCAATAACATCCCCTTGCCGAATGCAGCGGTTTGCGGCACGCTGGGTTTTTCCGGCGTGCCGTCATCGAGCACGGTGTTATTTCGCGTTTGAAGGATTTTGGTATGACCTATTGTGTGGCCATGCGCTTGTCATCCGGGCTGGTGTTTGCTTCCGACTCCCGCACCAATGCCGGAGTGGACCATATCTCCACCTTCCGCAAGCTGCACGTGTTCCAGCAGGACGGTGAGCGCACGCTGGTGCTGCAAAGCGCCGGCAACCTGGCGACCACCCAGAGCATCATCAGCCTGCTGCTGCGCCGCAGCAAGGATGCCGATCGCCCCAACCTGCTCAACGTGCCCAACCTGTATGAAGCCGCCACGCTGGTGGGCGAAACGGTGCGCGAAGTGATCCTGCGCGACAGCGAAGCCCAACAGAGCGGCAGCACCACCGATTTCAGTTGCAGCCTGCTACTCGGCGGCCAGATTGACGGCGAAGAGATGCGGCTGTTCCATATCTATCCGCAGGGCAACTTTATCGAAGCCACCCGGGATACGCCCTATTTCCAGATTGGCGAAAGCAAATACGGCAAGCCGATTATCGATCGGGTGCTGAATTACGATACCCCGCTGGAGCAGGCGATGCAGTGCGCGCTGATTTCTCTCGACTCCACGTTGCGCAGCAACCTGTCGGTCGGCCTGCCGCTCGACGTGATGATCTACCCGCGCGACAGTTTCAGCAGCCAACAGCAGTACCGCATTACCGAAGATCACCCGCACTTCAGCGCCATTCGCAAAGGCTGGGGCGAAGGGCTGGTCAGCATTTTCAAACAGCTGCCGCCGTTGCAGTTGTAAGTTTTAGGGCTCAGCATGCCGAGCCCTAAATCCCCCCTTTATTCGATCGCGCAGGCGCGCAGCAGCGCCTCCAGCGGGTAAACCGCCGCAATCACCACTTCGTCACGCACCTGTGCCGCGGCATCCAATTGCTGTTGTATCTGCCCGGCTTCGGTTTTACTCAACGGCTTACCCTGCTGATAGCGCTCCAGCAGCATCAACCCCAGCGTGGACAGCGCACCGACGTCCTGCGCCACCGGGGCCAAATCCTGCAATACCCGGTTACCGGCGATAGTCGTTTTCACCGCAGCAGTATTCAATTGCCAGCGCTGCAAACGCTCGCGGATCGCCTGCGCCGCTGCGCGATCGTTTTTGTCCTTCAGCAGCGCCTCAACCTGTCGCCCCATGTCGCGCACCGCGTTGCTTTCCGGCGGCAGCGCGTCGGCAAAACGGTTCAAAGGTTCGAACTGATGATAATTGCCGGCCTTGAATTTCAGGTGCTGGCGAGTGTAGTACTGCCCCGGCTCCACCGCCTCGGCAAGCATTTGCAGCGGCAAGATCTCCACGCTGTTCGCCAGCCGGGTGAATTCGCGGGCGGTTTCGGCATGCTGCTGCAAGCCCACCGACACCACTGACCAGGCATCCACCGCCACCAACCGTTGGTACATGTTGTTTTCATCGGTCACATCCTGTGCCGACCACAGCCGTTCCGCCACCGCGAAGGCCCGCGGCCACAGCTTGAGATCGAGGATCGGCGCACGGACGTTTTCCGCCCACAGCGCCGCCTCGCCGCCGAGAATATTGGCCTGCTGCTTCGCCTCCGGCACCACCGGCATTTTGCCCGCCGGGATCGCCGTCAGCCTGCTGCCGCTGGTCGGGTAGCGCACGTTGCCGATAAGCATATAGCCGCTCAGTTGGTCCTGTTGCAACCTGAATACCGGGCGCGTCTCGCCCATCCAGCTGTCGAGGCGGAAGGTCACCTGCTGCGGCGAATGCCAGACGATATCGTGCAATGCACGGCGGGATTTGCCGTTGAAGTCGATAAAACCACGCCAGCCCTGCTTGCCTTCGATCAAAGTAAAACTGCCTTCTACTGCGCTGCCCTTCAGGCGCGGCATGCTGAACTGCCAGCTCTGCGCCTGCTCGGCGGGCCGCACTTCGGTATCGACCCCCAGCGGCTGGGGCAAAATTTCGTTGCGATAGTGATAGGCGGCGCTCTGCGGTTGGTCGAGGTAGAAACCGGTGGACAGAATGCCCTGGTAACCGTCCTGCGCACTGGCGCCAAGCGAATCCGGCCCCTGCCAGGACTGGATGACAATGGTACGCGGCAGCGACGGGTGATAAATCTCATCCCAGCCGACCATGCGCCGCTGGTGCCGTTCGAGGATTTTTTCCAGCTTCTGGTTGAAGTAGGCTTGCAGCGCATGGGTATCCGCCAGCTGATTTTTTTGCATAAACGCCTGAATGGAGGCCGATGCCTTCCACTGGCTGGCGTCGACTTCATCACCGCCGATATGCAGGTAGGGATCGGGGAAGATCGCCGCCAATTCGCCGATGATCGCGTCAACGAACCGATAAACCTCGTCGCGGGTCGGATCGAGCGTCGGCTTGTGCACGCCCCACTCGCGCTCCATCGGATACGGCCCCGGCGCGCTCATCAATTCCGGGTAAGCCACGGCGATGCTGGAGGCATGGCCCGGCAGATCGATTTCCGGCACCACCCGGATGCCGCGCGCCGTGGCGTAGGCCACCACCTGCTGCATCTGTTCGCGGGTATAGAACTGGCCGTCGCTGGCCAGCTGTTGCAGTTTAGGGTAGCGCTCAGAAGCAAAACGCCAGCCTTGGTCATCGGTCAGATGCCAATGGAAGACATTGAGTTTGGCCGCCGCCATGCCGTCGAGCTGGCGCAGGATATCCGGCAGCGGCAAGAAATGGCGCGCCGAATCCAACAGCACACCGCGCCACGGGAAACGCGGCACGTCGGTAATTGTCACCAGCGGCAGAAAGGTGTTTTGGCCGTCGGTTTGCACCAGTTGCAGCAGGGTTTCCATGCCTCGCAGCGCGCCGAAGCGGGTATTCGCGGTCAGTGTGGCGCCCTGCGGCGTCACCGCCAGCTTGTAGCTTTCATCGCTGCCGGGCAGCGGCTGAGCGGCCACTTTGTCTTTGATATTCACCTGAATCGCCGCCCCCTCGGCTTTTGCGGTTTGCGGCGCCAACGTCCAACCGGTCTGCAGTTCGAGGCGTTGCCGCCAGCGCAGCTGCGCCTGTGCCAGATCGTCGCCCTGCACGTTAAGCGTGAGGCGGTGATCCAACACCAGCCTGCCCGCCGGCTGCGTCAGTTCGACCTGCTGCGGCCAGGGCATCAGCGGCAGCGAGCCGGCCGGTTGTGCCAACGCGCCGAGGGAAAGCAATAACGATGAAACCAGTAGCGTATAACGGAGCGGTCTATGCATCAGAAATTCCTCGAAGGAAAAAAATCAATAAAAACAGCGAAGCTGTCAATAAAGACTGAGCATAGTTCAGATGTCCAACCGCAAAGATGAAAAGCCGGGGTGGATCACAGAGGCCCTCTCTTGCAGCGCAGAGAGGGCTTGAGGGATTACTGCCAGCCGTAGCGGCGCACGAACCAGCCTTTCACGCACTGGGTCAGCACCATATAACCGGCCAGGATCAGCACCAGCCACGGGAAATAACCGAGCGGCAGCGCCTGCAATTGCAGGAAACCTGCCAACGGCGAGAAGGTCAGGCCGATGCCGGTGGCGATCACCGCCAACGTCATGATGCACAGCGGCCATGAAGGGCGGCTCTGGATAAACGGAATTTTGCGCGTGCGGATCATATGCACAATCAGCGTTTGCGACAGCAGCCCTTCCACGAACCAGCCGGACTGGAACAGCGTCTGCATTTCCGGCGTATTGGCCTTGAATACCCACCACATCAGGCAGAAGGTCAGCACGTCAAAGATCGAGCTTATCGGCCCAAAGAACACCATAAACCGCCCCAGATCGCTGGAGTTCCAGCGCTGCGGCTGAGTAATTTGATCCTCGTCGACGTTGTCGAACGGAATGGCGATCTGAGAAATGTCGTACATCAGGTTCTGGATCAGCAGATGCAACGGTAGCATCGGCAGGAACGGCAAGAAAGCGCTGGCGATCAGCACGCTGAACACGTTGCCGAAGTTGGAGCTGGCGGTCATCTTGATGTACTTCAGCATGTTGGCAAAGGTGCGGCGCCCCTCGATCACCCCCTGCTCCAGCACCATCAGGCTTTTTTCCAGCAGGATGATGTCTGCCGCTTCCTTGGCGATATCCACCGCCGAATCGACGGAAATGCCGATATCCGCCGCCCGCAGCGCCGGGGCGTCGTTGATGCCGTCGCCCATAAAGCCGACCACGTGCCCCTGCTGACGCAACAGCTTGACGATGCGCTCCTTGTGCATCGGCGTCAGTTTGGCGAACACCGTGGTGCGCGCGGCCGCCTGCGCCAGCTGCTCGTCCGTCATGTGTTCGATTTCACTGCCGCACAGCACGTGCTCTGCCGCCAGCCCGACGTCTTTGCAGACCTTGGCCGCCACCAGCTCGTTATCGCCGGTGAGGATCTTCACCGTCACGCCGTTTTTCTTCAGCGCCGCCAGCGCCGGTTCGGTGCTCTCTTTTGGCGGATCGAGGAAGGCCACGTAGCCTTCGAGGATCAGATCGGATTCGTCGGCCACGCCGTATTCATGCGCCTGCGCCGGCAGGATCTTGTTGGCCACCGCCACCACCCGCAGCCCCTGCTGGTTAAGATCGTCGGTGATGCGCCGAATGCGCGCCAGCAGCGCATCGCTGAGCGGGTGAACTTCATCTTCCTGACGCACGTGGCTGCAAATCGCCAGCATTTCCTCCAGCGCGCCCTTGCAGATCAGCTCGTGATATTGCGCGTCTTTGGCGACCACCACCGACATGCGGCGGCGTTCAAAATCAAACGGGATCTCATCCACCTTGCGGTAATGCTGTAGCGCATCCGGCTGCTGGTTCTGCTCCGCGCAGCTCAGCACCGCCACGTCGAGCAGGTTTTTCAGCCCGGTCTGGTAGAAGCTGTTCAGCCAGGCGTAACGCAGCACCCGGTCGCTGTTGGCACCGAACACGTCGGTGTGGCGTTCCAGTACGATTTTATCCTGGGTCAGGGTACCGGTTTTGTCGGTGCACAGAATGTCCATGGCGCCAAAGTTCTGGATCGCGTCCAGGCGTTTGACGATCACTTTCTGCTGCGACAGCTTCACCGCCCCTCTGGCCAGGGTGGTGGTCACGATCATCGGCAGCATTTCCGGCGTCAGCCCCACCGCCACCGACAGCGCGAACAGCGCCGCTTCCCACCAGTCGCCCTTGGTGTAGCCGTTGATCAGCAGCACGATCGGCGTCATCACCAGCATAAAGCGGATCAGCAGCCAGCTGACCTTGCTGATGCCGCTCTGGAAGGCGTTCGGTTGTTCATCCTGGCTGGTGACGCGCTGCGCCAACTGGCCGAAATAGGTGTCGCCGCCGGTGCCGATCACCATCGCCAGCGCGGTGCCGCTCACCACGTTGGTGCCCATAAAGCACAGGTTCTGGCATTCCAGCGGATCCTCCGCCACCCCGTGCGGTTCGGCGACCTTTTCCACCGGCAGAGATTCGCCGGTCAGCGCCGCCTGGCTGATAAACAGATCCTTGGCCGACAGCACGCGCAGATCCGCCGGGATCATGTCGCCCGCCGCCAGTTTGATGATGTCACCCGGCACCAGTTGAGAGATCGGCAGTTCAAGGTGTTCGCTTTTACCGGTCAATGCGTCACTACGAATTACTGTAGCGGTATTGCTGACCATCGCTTTCAGCGCGTCCGCCGCCTTGTTGGAACGCGCTTCCTGAACGAAATGCAGCAGCGTGGAAATCAGCACCATCAGGCCGATCACCAGCGCGCCGGTCAGGTCTTCGGTGGCGTAGGAGATAAGCCCCAGCACCGTCAACAGCAGATTGAACGGGTTGCGATAGCAGTGCCACAAATGGCGCCACCAGGACTCCGCCTGTTGGTTCTCAATCACGTTGGCGCCAAAGCGCTGGCGCAGTTGCTCCGCCTCATGGGCGGTAATGCCTTCCGGGTGGCTGTGGAAACGTTCGTAAAGCTGGGTCGCATCGGCGACGGCGCATTCCAGCCGCTGCTGGGCCATGCCTGCGGGCAGTTCATGCGCTGCGCCGCTGACGCCTTCCAGCAGGGGATCGCGCCGAATCAGGCGACGCGGCAAATTGCGGCTGAGCAGGCCCAGCAGCTGACGGGGGATATTTTTAAGTTTCATTATTCGCACCTCGTCACCCGCAGCCTCACGGCGGCGGGTAAACGCGCAATTCGCCCGGGCGACGCTTTCGGACACGCCAAAAAGCCTCTGCCAGGGCAGATTCTTGTATTTTTAAAAGCAGCAGGAGCGAACGACAGAGCGCGCGCGACCGGTTACCGTTTATTTCACCGGTAAAACAGCAGCGCAAAGCGGAGAGGTTTTACCGGTAAGCCGAATGGGTGTCTATTGGGGTCGGATCGGGATCCATACGGGTAATAACCTCCGGTAAATAAAAAGATCGAACGACAAGAGCGGCCGTTCAGCGCAGTACGAAGACCCCGTATTGCACCAAGATCCGTACTGGAAAATAGGCTATGCTGACGGGCATTCATCGTAGGCCGCCAGATTACGCCTTTTAACCTAAACGATAAGTAAACCATGCAAAACCGGCTGACCATCAAGGACATCGCCCGCCTGAGCGGCGTGGGGAAATCCACCGTATCGCGCGTATTGAACAACGAAGGCAGCGTGAGCCCGCAAACCCGTGAACGGGTAGAAGCGGTGATCCGCCAGCAGGGGTTTACGCCGTCCAAATCGGCGCGCGCCATGCGCGGGCAGAGCGACAAAGTGGTGGGGATTATCGTTTCCCGCCTCGATTCGCCGTCGGAAAACCAGGCGGTGCGCACCATGCTGCCGCTGCTGTATCAGCAGGGTTATGACCCGATCGTGATGGAAAGCCAGTTTGAAACCCGCCTGGTGGAAGAACATCTGCACGTGCTGCAACAGCGCAACGTCGACGGGGTGATCCTGTTCGGTTTCACCGGCCTGACGGCGGCCATGCTCAGCCCCTGGCAGGAAAAAATGGTGGTGCTGGCGCGCGAATACGAAGGTTTCTCCTCGGTTTGCTACGACGACGATGGCGCAGTTCGGCTGCTGATGGAACGCCTGCAACAGCAGGGCCACCGGCATATCAGCTATCTTGGGGTGCAACTTGCCGATGCCACTACCGGCATGCGCCGCCATCAGGCCTATCTCGACGCCTGCCGCCAGCAGCGGATCACCCCGAGCGTCGCCCTGGGTGAACTGAGCTATCAGAGCGGTTTTCAACTGGCCTCCGAAGTGATTGGCCCACAGACCACCGCGCTGGTGTGCGCCTCCGACACTATCGCCCTCGGCGCCATCAAATACCTGCAACAGCAGCACATCGCCCCGCTGCAAGTCTGCGGCATCGGCAATACGCCGCTGCTTAACTTCCTGTTCCCCGAGACGTTTTCGGTAGAACTGGGCTACGGCAGCGCCGGGTTACAGGCCGCCCAACAGCTGCTGGGCCAGCTCAGCGGCGAACAGGGCATCCGCCAAATCATCGTACCCAGCAAACTCGCCTGACGGCGGGGGTTTGCCCGCATAATCCCCCTACCCGCATCCTCGGTTCTTGCCCACATCCGGTGGGCATAAGTTCCTCGCCATTTTGTATCAGCCACCACACAACAACGAATAGCCTTTCCTGATTGACCTCTGTCGCCCATAGCAACAATATACTGGTTAAACATACAGTAATTTATTGTGTGTTCCAGCGGTTTGGCAGCACACGGAACGTGAACACCGATAGCCATTAGGATACCGGATGCTGTTAGCCATCAAATAACAGAGTGTCAAAAAGGAAGATTCATCATGGCTGAAGAAAAGAAAAATGCTCAGGTGCTTAACGGCATTAATGAAGACATCACTGAACTGAAATCACTGTCCACATTGCGCAAACGCGTTGTCAGCGACGGTGAGATTGTTTCCCGCTCCGAAATCGGTTTTCGCCTGGCAAAGGGCAATGCCGGCGTGCTCCTGCGCAGTGACGGGCTAAACTTCTCCGCCCTGGTTACCCCTGACGGCCAGGCGCAGAACGGACAGTGGAACACGCTGCGCCCCTTCTCCTTCAACCTCTCTACCGGCCGCGTGGCACTGCGTAACGGCGTGGATGTCTCGGGCGGCGCGCTGGTATCGCATAACGCAGGCATTGGCGCGGTCACCACTGGCCCCGCTTCTCTTATCAACGGGCAGACGTACGGCGCACCGCCTGTGCATACCGATTTTACCAGCGGCAACGTCACCACCACGATGATGATGGGGTCACGAGTCGTCCCCGGTAAAGAAGATTACGGCATGCTCTCCTACCGGGATTGGCAGGGGCGCTGGAACGAACTTCAGGTAAGAGCCAACAGCGAGCTTTCAGTTGGGCAACTGACCAAACGCAACCCCGATGGATGGATTTGGGCGGCGGGAAACCGTAGCGTCGAAAATGATAAAGAACGTATTACCAATGGGTTGCATTTGCAAGGTCGTGGGGACCTGTATGCCAATTTCTATCACCATGAATTTGTCGGCTCTCACCATTCACTGGTATTGAACGTCGCCAACGGCGGCGCACAAGGCTGGTACGCATTCCGCAATGGCGGCAACGCCTACACCAACGGCGCCTGGCTCAGCAGCTCCGATGCCCGCATGAAAACGGAGATCGTGAAAATTGAGGGCGCACTGGAGAAACTGGGGAAAATCAGTGGCTATACCTACCTGAAACAAGGCGTTCCGGAGGCCGGCGTAATAGCCCAGGAAGTGGAGAACGTATTACCCCAGACAGTGACCACAACCGAATTAAAACTGAATGACGGCAGCGTTCTGAAAGATGCCCGTGGAATTAATATTAACGGCGTAGTCGCCCTTCTTATCGAAGCGCTTAAGGAAGAACGCGATGCCCGGCTTTCGCTGGAGTCTCGGTTGGCGGTGCTGGAAAAAACAGACTCCGGTGAACAGAGCTGATAACCCCATTCCTCGTAATAAGGATATGCAGGAGTAAATAATATGCCACAAGAACTGAATGGTCACGGTCCCACCGCAGGCGAAAGCATGGGGGGAACAGGCGCTAACCTTAATGAACGGCCGGATAACTCCACGCCTGGAGGAGATTCTAACGGAAATGCAGGCGATCGTGACAACGGTAATAACAACTCCCACGATGCAGCCTATCAACGTCAAATAAATAGCATCAGGAACGACCCAGCAATCAAAAACATGCTGACTGATTTGCTAAAAAAAACCGGTTATATTAACTCGTCGGCAAAGGTATCTCTGACGAAATTGGATAAAGACGGTGTGTTAAGTATCTCGGTCTCAGGGGTGCGTCGTGAGCAAGTTGATACTGTAACGGATGCATTTAATTCGGTAAAACCAGCAATAAAGAACGAGCCAGTAACATCTATATCCTCCAGTGTGGATACGTGGGTTTTCGGTACCGTTGCAACGGGACATACACTCGAAAATTTTCAACGCTCGCCAAATGGTAACAATAATGATACTGATACAACAGCAGAAAACAAGGTAACGCTGGGAGCATATTCCGCAGTATTACAGGGTGAGATACCACCGGGTTTTTGGCTTGATAATAATAAAGTGATGACAGAAATCACGGAACAATATGAAATCAACGGTGGCGGCAAGGGTGACGACAAGACGGGATATAGGAAAAGCAACGTAGAGGTACCCTCTCTAACAAGCGCTTACCAGCAATATAAGAAAATACTGCGCGAAATTGCGGACGAAGCCCGCAGAGCCGAAGAAGCCCGCAAGGCCGAAGAAGCCCGCAGAGCCGAAGAGGCCCGCAAGGCCGAGGAAGCCCGCAAGGCCGAGGAAGCTCGCAAGGCCGAGGAAGCCCGCAAGGCCGAAGAAGCCCGCAAGGCCGAAGAAGCCCGCAAGGCCGAAGAAGCGAGGAAAGCGCTGTTCGCCAAAGCCGGGGTTCTGGACGCCCCGGCTTACACGCCTGAAAAAGCGAAAGCGGCCACTGCGGCGCTGGCTGCCGCAGGAACAATGGCACTCAACCGCGCCCCCGCAATGCTACAGGCGTCGACGGTTGCACAGGGTGTTATGACGACATCCAGTGAACTGGCCGGCTGGGTATCGGGCGCACTGTGGCGAGCGGCTGCGGAAGTCGGCAGCATACGTGCCGGTACCGCTGTCGCCGCAGGGTCGGTGCTCGGTGCATTTGCTATCGGCTTCATTCCGACAGCAGCCGGTACGGGCAGTGCCCAGGTTCCCGGTCGTGATATCAATATGTTTGCCTTCCAGGCAAGTCTGGCGGCCGTCGGCGACACCGCAATCCGGCCAGGGATGACTTCGGTCGATTTGCCGGTACGTGGGTTTATCACCACTGACGACGATGGCAAACAAAGTGTAAACTTTGTCAGAACGGGCGTCGGCGGCGTATCTGCCAGCGTGCCGGTGTTCAGACCGGTTCGTGATGAGAAAACGGGGCTTGATAAAATCACATTGCCCGCAATGGGAGGGGTCCCCGCCCGGACTATACTGATAAACCCGGTACCGACGGGCCCTGCAGCACCTTCACATACCGGCAACGGTTCACCGGGCCCCAGGACGCCAGTACATACCGGAACCAATGTCAGGCAGGCTGATAGTATAGTGGTCACGACCTTCCCTGCGGATGTCGTCCAGGATCTGCAAGATTTTATCTTGTGGCAGCCGGATGCAACGGAAGTCGGTGTTGAAGCTATCTATGTGATGGTCAGCAAGCCTTATGGGGAAAGCAATGCCAAAGGCAAGTACAGCGGGCGCGACTTCCATACGGAGAAAGCCGGCGGGCCTATCCAGAATCTGGACTGGAAAACCGCTAAAATTGACCGTGCAGGTGTAGACAAGGTAAAACTGCATGCTGGGCGGTTTGAGGGGGCGCCAGAGAATCAAGTGATGATTGATCGTCTGGAGAAAATCCTGAAGGGTGAGCTTGCTGCAACCGATACCGACAAGCGTTTTTATACGCATGAAGTAAGGGAATTGGAACGGTATAGGAATTTAGGCGTAAAAGACGGTCAACTTCCTGAAAATGAAGGTGAAGTCTGGAATAATACCCATACTGCCACTTTGGAAGACTATAAATTAAGCTCTGATGACGCACTTTTATATACGCCAGATGCGTTAGATTCAGTGAATAAATAATCGAGGTACTTGGACATGGTAAATTTCGATGAAATGGTAATACACGAGGAGATGAAAGACGTTATCTTGTTCTTGATTGGACGCAGAGAACAAGGCATGTCTCATCCATCGTTAGATAGATTTTTTAATTTGCACAAAGCAGATAAAAAATATGAGTCATACAATACGAAATTAATCTCAGACACCAAAGTTCTTATCAGCCAAGGTGCGATCGTTTCTGGATATAAAAAAGGCCCCAACTGGAAAGAGCCAAAATTTGTAGCCGAGAAAAAATACGGCATCGAATAACCTGCAGACTCTTCCGGTAAATTTAATTAAAACAACACCCAACAAATTCTCGTTTGTTGGGTGTTTTCGTTGATGGCATCTGTATCGTGCATATGATTTATCGTCATACCGAAAACTGACGTTGAAACTATCTATGTAATACTGAGTGAACTCTCCCGGCAACGGTTCGCCGGTACCCAGGACGCCTGTACATACCGGCACCAATGTCAGGCAGGCTGATAGTATCGTGGTCACGACCTTCCCTGCGGATGTCGTCCAGGAGCTGCAAGATTTTATCTTGTGGCAGCCGGATGCAACGGAAATCGGTGTTGAAGCTATCTATGTGATGGTCAGCAAGCCTTATGGGGAAAGCAATGCCAAAGGCAAGTACAGCGGGCGCGACTTCCATACGGAGAAAGCCGGCGGGCCTATCCAGAATCTGGACTGGAAAACCGCTAAAATTGACCGTGCAGGTGTAGACAAGGTAAAACTGCATACAGGACGGTTTGGAGAGCAAGCCGATAATAAGGTGATGGTTGACCGTCTGGAGAAAATTTTGAAAGGAGAGCTTGCTCATACTGATACTGACAAGCGCTTTTATACCCATGAGATCAGGGAGCTGGAACGGTATAGAAATCTTGGGATCAAGGATGGTGAACGTCCAAAGAATAGAGCTGAAGTTTGGAATAACACCCATACAGCAACTCTGGAAGATTATAAAATCAATGAGAAAAATCAACCCTTGTATACGCCTGAAGCGGAAGAAGCGTATCGCATAGCAGAGGAGGGGAAATGATGCTAGACCTTGAAGGCATTTACAAAAATGAAAGCGTAGAAGATGTTCTTTTGCATTTTGCACCACGAACTCCCTACCCAAATATCGACCGCATGTATGTTCGCTACAAATTTGAGATCGCTGCAGATGGGAAATTGTTACAAACATATCAACGATTGGTAAGGGAGGGGAAACTGGTAGAAAATGAAAATCCACTTCCAGAAAAAGGCCCGAACTGGAAAACTCCTGCCTTCGTGACCGAGAAAAAATACGGTATCAAATAGTTTACCAATACTGATTGGAATCTAATTTCAACCAAAGCCCAACAAACTCTATTTTGTTGGGCTTTTTTATTAACGTTATCGTCTTACTCTATCCATTCATCGCATTTCCCTTAAAATAAATAGTTGGGTTAGCCACAACCAGCCTCCCAGCGGATGAACTCAAATAACTATAATACTTCATATTGTGGCAGCCGGATGCAACGGAAATCGGTGTTGAAGCTATCTATGTGATGGTCAGCAAGCCTTATGGGGAAAGCAATGCCAAAGGCAAGTACAGCGGGCGCGACTTCCATACGGAGAAAGCCGGCGGGCCTATCCAGAATCTGGACTGGAAAACCGCTAAAATTGACCGTGCAGGTGTAGACAAGGTAAAACTGCATACAGGACGGTTTACAGAGTCAGATGCCAACAAAGTGATGATTAACCGCTTGGAAAATATCCTGAAAGGAGAACTGCAGGCCACTGATACCGACAGGCGTTTTTATACACATGAGATTAGAGAGCTTGAAAGATACCGTAATCTAGATGTTGAGGATGGCAAACTTCCCTATAATTCTGGGGAGGTCTGGAATAATACTCATACGGCAACTTTAGAAGATTATCAATTAGGTAATGACGAAGTTCTTCTATATACGAAAGAAGCTTTAAAGGCTGCTAAAGAACAAGAGTTGAGGATGTTAAAATGATTGATCTAGATCGCTTAGCGAAAGAAGAAAATATTTCTGATGTCATTGCCTTTTTAGTAAGAGGCGAAGGTGGATTTGGTTATCCCCAAATGGACAGATTCTTTAGTCGTCACAATTTCTCAGTAATTGGAAATGGTGAGTTTATGCGAGTATTCGAACAGTTACGCCAGAATGGCATTGTGGTATGGGGGGATAAAATGCTTGTTAAAAAAGGCCCCAACTGGAAAGAGCCAAAATTTGTAGCCGAGAAAAAATACGGTATCGAATAACCTCCAGACTCTTCCGGTAAATTTAATTAAAACAACACCCAACAAATTCTCGTTTGTTGGGTGTTTTCGTTGATGGCATCTGTATCGTGCATATGATTTATCGTCATACCGAAAACTGACGTTGAAACTATCTATGTAATACTGAGTGAACTCTCCCGGCAACGGTTCGCCGGTACCCAGGACGCCTGTACATACCGGCACCAATGTCAGGCAGGCTGATAGTATCGTGGTCACGACCTTCCCTGCGGATGTCGTCCAGAAGCTGCAAGATTTTATCTTGTGGCAGCCGGATGCCACGGGCAGTGGCGTCGAGCCGATTTATGTAATGCTGAGCGATCCGCTTGATTCGGGCCGATTTACCCGCAAACAGTTGGACAAGAAATTTAAGCACGCCAGTGATTTTGGTATTGCCGATACGAAAAAAAATAGAGTAACGTTGACTCAATATCGTGATGCAGTTGAAGCACACTTGAAGGATAGAGACACTGTGGAAAAAGGAACTTATCGACGGGAAAAGGGATCTAAGGTGTTCTTTAATACTAGAACAAACAATGTCGTCGTTCTCGATAACAATGGTGAATTCATCTCTGGGTGGAATTTAATTCCTGGTTCCCCACAATATAACAGCTATATTAAAACAGGAGTTCTATGATGAGTCTTAAATTAATTGATCTAGCTAAAAAATTAGTGTCATCACAATTAACGGCCGATGATTTTGAGTCGCAATTTTTTAATTTATGGCGGGAAGAAGGGAAATCAGGGCAGTTAGCCAAAGTTAGTGAAAAGGTTGGCGAGTGTGCATCTGAGATTTTCATCCTTGCTGACTGCTATACATCCGATCCAGATCGAAGAGAAAGTGAATTGGACGCTGATGGGTTAAAGAAAGAAGTCAAAGCCACCTTGGAAAAATTCAACCTGCTTTGATCTTTCGTCATTTCTGAAAAACGTTATTTAAACAATGCCCAATAAACTCTCGTTTATTGGGCTTTTTCATTAATAGCGTATTTATCTATGCCCTTCAAGGTCGCCCTTCGTAACCATCCCAGTAGGTGGCAACGGCAGAATCCAGCAGGATCTGCCGTTGTTTTTGCGGGTTATCCGCCGAGTATTTGCGATTGATAAATATCCCTTTTTGCCCGGCTTCACTGAGAAATTCAGGGCTGCGGAACTCGGCCTCCCTCTGCTGTGCCTGCTGGCGCGTCATGCCATTAGCCCGATCGGTTTTCCCTATCTGATAGAACTGATCAAAAAACGGAATGGACGATTTTATCGAATCCGAAATCTGCGTACGGGTATTGGGATCAAAGTGCGCCTGGGCCAGTTGGTGAATGGCATGCCGGGCGTGACGTTCAGGGCTGGTTTGCTGGCTGGCGCAAGCGCTCAGCAACAGCGCGGAACACAAGATAAGGGTACGGCGGGCTATCAGATTCATTATTCTTCCTTGAAAAGTGTATTGCGATGCCGCTACCGGCATCACGTTGAAAAAGCAGTGAGTATTGATGTATTCAACCGACCTCTTGCCCGATAAGGGAAAGGTAACTGAGTTTGATGACAAAGTTGTCTTTGAACCCGAGATACCCGGGCCTAGCGCACCGAGGGGCGCTCCGGCGGCAAGCCGCTACGACCCCTTCGGCACGCTCTCCCTAATAACGGGCTTTGTCAGCAGTCTGCAACCAACCTCTTGCCCAATAAGAGAGAGGTAACTCTTTGTTATTCCGCTACAGGATAATACAACACGCCGGAGTCTGCAGGATGTTTTGGCGGCTTTGCCGTCGCCCCCCTCGACCCGAGATTGTTGCCCCCTGGCAGAACGCATAATGCAGTCATTTTTTATCGTTTTGTGATCGTCGCCCCAAACCGGGAACGTTCCCATTCCATAAAAAAAGGGGAATGACTAAGCTTTGATCATTACTCAGCCAACACCTCTGCGCCTTACCCAAAAAAGGTACTTTATAATGAGCAAAGTTAAGCAACAGGATATCGACCGCCTGATTGTGCTGGTGGGCGGACGCGATAACATCGCCACCGTAAGCCATTGCATTACCCGGTTACGTTTCGTCCTTAACGACCCCGCCAAAGCCAGCCCGAAAGAAATAGAAACCTTGCCGATGGTCAAAGGCTGCTTCACCAACGCCGGGCAGTTCCAGGTGGTGATTGGCCCGGAGGTCGGCGATTACTATCAGGCGTTGATCGCCACCACCGGCGTCAATGAAGCCGACAAGGAGCAAGCCAAGGTAGCGGCGCGCCAGAACATGACCTGGAGCGAACGGGCTATCTCCCACTTCGCCGAAATCTTCTTCCCGCTGCTGCCGGCGCTGATCAGCGGCGGTTTGATCCTCGGCTTCCGCAACGTGATCGGCGATATCCCGATGTCCGGCGGCCAGACGCTGGCGCAAATGCACCCGGCGTGGAAAACCCTCTACGATTTCCTGTGGCTGCTCGGTGAAGCGATCTTCATGTTCCTGCCGGTGGCCATCTGCTGGTCGACGGTGAAAAAAATGGGCGGCACGCCGGTACTCGGCATCGTGCTGGGCGTCACGCTGGTCTCCCCGCAGTTGATGAACTCTTACCAACTCGGGCAGCAAGTGCCGGAAGTGTGGAACTTCGGCTGGTTCGCTATTCAAAAAGTCGGCTATCAGGCGCAGGTGATCCCTTCCATGCTGGCCGGTATGGCGCTGGGCTGGATTGAAACCCGCCTGAAAAAGATCGTGCCCGATTATCTGTATCTGGTGGTGGTGCCCGTCGTTTCACTGCTGCTGGCGGTGTTCCTGGCGCACGCGCTGATCGGGCCGTTTGGCCGCATGATCGGCGACGGCGTAGCCTGGGCGGTGAAAGCCGTCATGACCGGCAGCTTCGCCCCGATTGGCGCCGCGCTGTTCGGCTTCCTGTATGCGCCGCTGGTGATTACCGGTGTGCATCAGACCACGCTGGCCATCGATATGCAGATGATCCAGAGCATGGGCGGCACCCCGGTATGGCCGCTGATTGCGCTGTCCAACATTGCGCAGGCTTCTGCGGTATTGGGCATTATCATCATCAGCCGCAAGGCCAACGAGCGTGAAATCTCGGTGCCGGCGGCGATTTCCGCTTACCTGGGCGTTACCGAACCGGCGATGTACGGGATCAACCTGAAATACCGCTTCCCGATGCTGTGCGCGATGATCGGCTCCGCCTTCGCCGGCCTGATTTGCGGGCTGGACGGCGTGATGGCCAATGGCATCGGCGTCGGCGGTTTGCCGGGTATTCTGTCCATCAAACCGCAGTTCTGGCTGGTTTACTCGGCGGCGATTGTGGTGGCCGTGGTGATCCCAATGCTGCTGACCATCATGGTCTACAAACGCAAAGCCGCCCGCGGCGAATTGCCGGTCTGATTGAAATGTAGGGGTCGCAAATACCCAATAGCTTTCAGGCTGCAGCCAGGCGGCAAGGGTGCTGTACTCCCAGGAGCTTACTCAGGTAAGTGACTGGGGTGCAGCGCCAGCAGCCAACAACGCTGCAGTTTGAAAGATGAAGGGTATCGGGCCCGTTGTCACGATTCAAAGGTATAACTATGAGCAATCCAATCCCCTGGTGGCAGAACGGTGTCATCTACCAAATCTATCCGAAGAGTTTTCAGGACAGCACCGGTAACGGCTACGGCGATCTGGCCGGTGTGACCCAGCGGCTGGACTATCTGCAGGAGCTGGGCGTCGACGCCATCTGGCTGACGCCGGTGTATGTCTCCCCGCAGGTGGACAACGGTTATGACGTGGCGGATTACTGCGCTATCGATCCGGCCTACGGCACCATGGAGGATTTCGATCGTCTGATTGCCGCTGCCCACCAGCGCAGCATCCGTATCGTGATGGACATGGTGTTCAACCATACCTCGACCGAACACCCGTGGTTCCAGGCTTCGCAAGACCCTGACAGCCCGTTCCGCCAGTTCTATGTCTGGCGCGACGGCGAAGGCGATGCGTTGCCGAACAACTGGCGTTCCAAGTTCGGCGGCAACGCCTGGCAGTGGCACGCCGACAGCGGCCAGTATTACCTGCACCTGTTCGCCACCGAACAGGCGGACCTCAACTGGGAACACCCGCCGGTGCGCGAAGAGCTGAAAAAGGTGTGTCAGTTCTGGGCGGACAAGGGTGTCGACGGCCTGCGTCTCGACGTGATCAACCTGGTCTCCAAACAGCAGGATTTTCCGTCCGATCCTCAGGGCGACGGCCGCCGTTTCTACACCGACGGCCCGCGCATACACGAGTTCCTGCAAGAGATGAGCCGCGACGTGTTCCAGCCGCGCGGCCTGATGACCGTCGGCGAAATGTCTTCCACCACGCTGGAACATTGCCAACGGTATGCGGCGCGCAGCGGCGAAGAGCTGTCGATGACCTTCAACTTCCACCACCTGAAAGTGGACTACGCTGGCGGCGAAAAATGGACGCTGGCGGCGCCGGACTACGTCGAACTGAAGCAGATTTTCCGCCACTGGCAGCAGGGCATGCATAACCGCGCCTGGAACGCGCTGTTCTGGTGTAACCACGATCAACCGCGCATCGTCTCGCGCTTCGGCGATGAGGGCGAACTGCGGGTGCCGGCCGCCAAGATGCTGGCCATGGTGCTGCACGGCATGCAGGGCACGCCGTATATTTATCAGGGCGAAGAGATTGGCATGACCAACCCGGGCTTTAGCGCCATCGGGCAGTATCGCGATGTGGAAAGCCTGAACATGTATGCCGAACTGAGCGCCCAGGGCAAGAGTGATGCCGAGCTGCTGGCGATCCTGGCCGGCAAATCGCGCGATAACGGCCGCACGCCGATGCAGTGGAGCGCCGCGCCGAACGCCGGTTTCACCCAAGGCACACCTTGGATTGGCTGTGCGGCAAACTATCCGCAGATCAACGCCGAAGCGGCGCTGGCCGATCTGGATTCGGTGTTTTACGCCTACCGCCAGTTGATTACCCTGCGCAAGCAGTACCCGCTGCTGACCCACGGCGACTATCAGGATCTGGCGCCTGAGCACCCGGCGCTGTGGTGCTACCAGCGTAGCTGGAACGGACAGCGTCTGCTGGTGGCCGCCAACCTGAGCCGCGAACCGCTGGCCTGGGATGCCGAAGGCGTGGAACCTTCCAGCCAGTGGCGCCCGCTGATGGGCAACTACGCCGATGCAGCGGACCAACCGCAGGCGATGACCCTGCGGCCGTTCGAAGCGGTATGGTGGCTGCTGGAGGACTAAAATACCGCTACACCCTAAGCTGAGGTGGGTGGGCGTCATGGCAGGTTAGCCGACCGTTGAGCGTCCATATATGCGCGAGACGAGCCCCCAGGGACGGGGTCACGGCGTGTCGGCGCTCTGCATGACCCTACCTGTAGCACTATTCGGCGCAGCTATTTAGCAGCCATAATGTGGGCGCAGTGCGGCACCCCGCTGCGCCCTACAATTTTTGCAGCAGCTTCACCACCCCGGCAGCCTCTTGCGCCAGGCGTTCATCGCTCATATCAAACACCCCCTGCACCAGATGCGGCGGCAGATAATCCATGCCGGTCAGGTTGGCCATGGCATTGAATGGCCGCAGCAGATCCGCCACCGGATAACGGTTGTAACCTTCCGGTGTATAGGCCTGCGGATTGCCGCCGGTCGTCACCACCAGTTGCAGCGGTTTGCCGTGCAATCGGGTGCCTTCGCTGCCGTAGGCGAAACCGTAGGTTAATACCGCGTCCTGCCATTCGCTGAGGATCGCCGGCGAGCTGTACCAGTAAAACGGGAACAGCATCACTACCGCGTCATGGCTTTGCAGCAGCTCCTGCTCGCGGGCCACGTCGATACGGTAATCCGGATAGGCGCGCATCAGTTCATGCACGGTAACGTTGGGCTGCGGGTTCAACGCCTCAATCAGCGCCTTGTTGACGCGTGAATCATCGGGAAAGCGGTGAGCGGTTAACGCTAAAATGCGTGACATACGAGATCCTCGGTTGAAAATTGATATCGCATTTTTCCATTTCCTTCGCCCGGGGTGTAGGCTGTTCTCTGTCACTTCAATTTCAACTGAAAGTATCAACCATTATGTCGCTGCCCTTTGACGTGCATCGCCTGCTGCCGGCTTTTCTCAGCGCCGCCCAGGCGCAAAACTTTTCCGCCGCCGCCCGTCAGTTAGGCGTTACCCCGGCGGCGGTCAGCAAAAATATCCGCGTACTGGAAGAAAAGCTGGCGCTGCGTCTGTTCCAGCGCAACACCCACAACGTGGTGCTGACCGACGAAGGCAAAGCGCTGCTGGCGCAGGTGGCACCGCTGTGGCAGGCGCTGTCCGCCACGCTGGAAAACGCCGGCGGCACGCAGCAAGATCCCTCAGGCACCGTGCGCGTCAGCATGATCCCCGGCTTCGGCCGCCAGATGCTGATGCCGTTGATCCCGCAGTTCCTTGAGCGTTATCCGCAGATCGATCTCGATCTTTCGCTGGATGCGCGAGTCGTCAATCTGGTGGGCGAAGGCTTTGACGTGGGTATCGGCAGCCGGGTCGATCCCGACAGCCGGCTGGTGGCGCGGCCGCTGTATCAGATGCAGATGGTGTTGGCGGCGTCACCCGGTTATCTGGCGCAGCGCGGCACGCCGCAGGATCCTGACGATCTGTTGCGGCATAACTGCCTACTGCACCGCAATCCGGCCAACGGCCGTAGCGTAAAATGGCCGCTGCGCCGGCACGGCGAAACCAAACCCCTGGAGTTGCACGGCCGCCTGGTCGCCAGCCGGCCGGAGATGCTGCTGGACGCCGCGTTGGCCGGGCTGGGTATCGCCTGCCTGGCGCGCTGGTACACAGAGCCCCATTTTGCGCAGGGTACTCTGCAACCGGTGCTGCCGGATTGCTGGCCGCAACCGACGCAGCTGTGGCTGTACTACGCCTCTGCAGACCTGCCGCCACGGGTGCGCGCCTGGGTCGACTTCCTGCTGGCGCATTTTCGCGATCGCCCGTGAGCAGATTGACGTCTGTACAGCTTGCGCACGCTCTTCCGCTTTCCTTGTCCTACATCAAAAGAACCCCGCCAATATCTATATATAGTGTTTAAAGAAAACAAATAACCTATATATGGTAGTTATCCACAAAGTCATCCACACGCTGCCGTAGCCCTTGTGCGCTGCGGCGTTGCCCTGTGGATAACCTATCCTTCGGGGAACAAGGAGTCGCAACGTGAAACCAATAGTGATTAAACGGGACGGTTGTCAGGTCTCTTTTGACGAGGCACGTATTGGGCAAGCTATCGAACGGGCCGCACTGGCCGTCGGGATTGTCGATGCCGATTACTGCGCAACCGTGGCCCGGGTGGTCGCTCAACGGATGGCGCAACAGCCGCGCGTGGATATCCATGACATTCAGCAGGCGGTGGAAAATCAGCTGATGGCTGGCGAATACAAGCAGCTGGCGCGCGCCTATATCGAATACCGCCATGATCGCGACGTGGCGCGCGAGCTGCGCGGGCGGCTGAACCAGGAGATCCGCGGCCTGGTCGAGCAAAGCAATATGGCCTTGCTGAACGAGAACGCCAACAAGGACAGCAAAGTGATCCCCACCCAGCGCGATCTGCTGGCCGGGATCGTCGCCAAACACTACGCCAAGCAGCACATTCTGCCGCGTGACGTGGTGCTGGCGCATGAGCGCGGCGAGATCCACTACCACGATCTCGACTATTCGCCGTTCTTCCCGATGTTCAACTGCATGTTGATCGATCTGAAAGGCATGCTGACCAACGGCTTCAAGATGGGCAATGCCGAGATCGAACCGCCGAAGTCGATCTCCACCGCCACCGCCGTGACCGCCCAAATTATCGCGCAGGTGGCCAGCCATATTTATGGCGGCACCACCATTAACCGCATCGACGAGATCCTCGCGCCTTTCGTCAGCGAAAGCTTCGAAAAACACCGCCAGGTGGCAGAACAGTGGCAGATCCCGGACGCGCAGGGCTATGCGATGGCGCGCACCGAGAAAGAGTGTTACGACGCCTTTCAGTCGCTGGAATACGAGGTTAACACCCTGCACACCGCCAACGGCCAAACGCCGTTCGTCACCTTCGGCTTCGGCCTGGGCACCTGCTGGGAATCGCGGCTGATTCAGCGTTCAATCCTGAAAAACCGTATCGCCGGGCTGGGCAAGAACCGCAAGACCGCAGTATTCCCCAAACTGGTATTCGCCATCCGCGACGGCCTGAACCACCAGTACGGCGACCCGAACTACGACATCAAGCAACTGGCGCTGGAATGCGCCAGCAAGCGCATGTACCCGGATATTCTCAATTACGATCAGGTGGTGAAGGTCACCGGCTCGTTCAAGACACCGATGGGCTGCCGCAGCTTCCTCGGCACCTACGAGGAAGATGGCGAACTGGTGCACGACGGCCGCAATAATATCGGCGTGATCAGCCTGAACCTGCCGCGCATTGCGCTGGAAGCGGCCGGCGACGAGGCGCGTTTCTGGCGTCTGCTGGATCAGCGGCTGCTGCTGGCGAAAAAGGCGCTGATGACGCGTATCGCACGCCTGGAAGGCATCAAGGCGCGTGTTGCCCCGATCCTGTATATGGAAGGTGCCTGCGGCGTAAGGCTGAAGGCGGACGACAATATCGCCGACATCTTCAAAAATGGCCGCGCGTCGATTTCTCTGGGCTATATCGGCCTGCATGAAACCATCAATGCGCTGTTCGGCAACGAGCAACACGTTTACGACAATGCCGCGCTGCGCGCCAAAGCGGTCGCCATCGTCGAACGCCTGCGCACGGCCACCGACAGTTGGAAAGCAGAGACCGGCTACGGTTTTAGCCTCTACAGCACCCCAAGCGAGAACCTGTGCGATCGCTTCTGCCGGCTGGACACCGCCGATTTCGGCGTGGTGCCGGGCGTTACCGACAAGGGTTATTACACCAACAGCTTCCATCTCGACGTGGAAAAAAAGGTCAATCCATACGACAAACTGGACTTTGAGGCGCCTTATCCACCCTTGGCCAACGGCGGTTTCATCTGTTACGGCGAATACCCCAACCTGCAACACAATTTGAAAGCGCTGGAAGACGTGTGGGATTACAGCTACAGCCGCGTGCCTTATTACGGCACCAACACACCGATCGATGAGTGCTACGAGTGCGGCTTTACCGGCGAATTCGCCTGTACCAGCAAGGGCTTTACCTGCCCGAAATGCGGCAACCACGAGCCGTCCAAGGTGTCGGTCACCCGCCGGGTGTGCGGCTACCTCGGCAGCCCGGATGCCAGGCCGTTCAACGCCGGCAAGCAGGAAGAGGTGAAGCGCCGGGTGAAACACCTCGGCAATGGGCAGCTCGGCTGAAAAATGCCGTTAAACCTATGCATAAGCCTGTTCATCAGGCGTTATTGTCGCCGCCAGTTTGTCTTCGGCCAGCGCGTAAAAACCGGAGCGTACACGCAGTACGTGAGGATTTTATTCGCGTTGCTCACCCTACGGGCCGCCCTCTGTAGGGCGTTCAAAATGCAATGCATTTTGTTAGCACTGCCCGGAGGCAAAATGGTAAGTAAAATAGCCTGATGGGCAGGCCTCAGATGAATTATCACCAGTACTACCCTATCGATGTGGTCAATGGCCCCGGCACCCGCTGCACGCTGTTTGTCGCCGGTTGCGTGCACCAATGCGTCGGCTGTTACAACAAAAGTACCTGGCGGCTGAATTCCGGCCGGCCTTTTACTCAGGAAATGGAAGACCGGCTGATTGCCGATCTCAACGACGCGCGCATTCCGCGCCAGGGGCTGTCGCTGTCCGGTGGCGATCCGCTGCACCCGGCCAACGTCCCGTCGATTTTGCAACTGGTGAAACGGGTAAACGCCGAGTGCCCCGGCAAGGATATCTGGCTATGGACCGGCTACCGGCTGGCGGAGCTGGATGCGCAGCAGATGCAGGTGGTGGACAGGATTAACGTATTGATTGACGGCAAGTTTGTGCAGGATCTGAAAGACCCGGCGCTGATCTGGCGCGGCAGCGCTAACCAGGTGGTGCATAAGCTGCGTTGACCCAACAACACACGGCTCAACCTGTATTAGCCCAGACTCGACCTGGCGCAACTCAGCATAGAGCCAATCTGACAGGCAACTCTGTGCCAAAAGAGGACGTCGCTAAGTCCGCATTGCAATAATTATTGGGGGGCAGGTCAATGGACCTGCGTGAATGATTTCACGCAGGAATAGCATTGGCATAATCACCTGTTCTTATGCCAAATCAAACATCATGCGGTGATTGAATGTTTTACTGCATACTCTTCTTTGCTGACAGGAGTATAAGAATGATTGATCACACCGGATTCAGCGTCACCAATCTTGAAGACAGTAAACTGTTTTACACAAGTGTTCTGGCAAGCCTTGGTCATATTGCACGGCTTGAAATCCCGGATAAAGCGGTAGGTTTTGGTCCTGCCAGACCCGATGAAGGGTCAGATCCGGGAGGCGCGTTCTGGATCGCACAGGGCACGCCCGCCACGCCCCGGATGCATCTTGCCTTCAGTGCAAAAAACAAAGAGGAAGTGGACGCATTCCACTCTACCGCCCTCCGGGCTGGTGGAAAAGATAATGGTGCACCGGGATACAGGCCTCAGTATCACCCTGGATATTACGCCGCGTTTATCCTTGATCCTGATGGGTACAATATTGAGGCTGTTTACCACGAGACACGATAATGACTCGCGGCTCGGAAGTTTCTGGATTACCAACGGCTATGCATCTTTTATAAAATAACATTTCTATTTAGGTGTGAATAAAGAGTGTAAGCCAATTGATGAGTTTGACATTACTGCAACAGTATCAGGAAAGCCTTACATCATTTACTGTACGTCCGCTTCTCGCTCAAAGCCGACTGCCAGATAAAATTTTGTTCTATCGTAGAAACTGTCAGTTCAGCTCTTAGCGAGTACAGCTCAACATTATCGTCGATAACGAGCCCGGATTTTCGCTTTGAATATAGCCATTCTTTTTTCTACATCGGAATGGCTTATATAAACCGCTTTACCGGTTCTTAAACGTTCAAAGGCGGCATCCACTCTCTCGCGCAACTCTTCCTCTTGGGGCATAAACTTCGCGTCCATTTCAGGTTTATTCCTCTGTTCCATTTTCATCTCCTCCTTTGAGACATCATCGGGCCACCAATAACCAGCAATAGACTACATCAATCCCATTCCCACCAGACCCGTCACGATCCCGCACAACACCACCAGCGCAGCCGTCAGGCACAGCGCTTTGGCGGAGAAGACTTTGTTCAGCATCAGCAATGAAGGCAGGCTGACCGCCGGCAGGGTCATCAGCAGCGCCAGCGCCGGGCCGGTGCCCATGCCCGCCAGCATCATGGTCTGCACAATCGGGATTTCCGCTGCGGTGGGGATCACGAACAGGCAACCGGCGATCGCCAGGGCGATAATCCACAGCAGGCTATTGTCTATCGCCCCATCGGCGTGCGGGAACAGCCACACACGTGCCGCGCCCAGCGCCAGCACCGCCACTATGTAAACGGGAATGGTCGCCCAAAACAGCGCCCACAGCGCTTTCAACCAGCGACCGAGAAACGGCCGCTCCTCGGTTTTCACCCGCGGCACCGCCGGCGGTTGCAGCGCGGCCGGCTGCGGATCCCTGGCGGTGACCCGTTGCACCAGCCAGGCGACGCCCAGCACCATAATCACCCCAGCCACCAGCCGGATAGCGGCAAACGGCCAGCCGAGAACGAAACCCATAAAAATCAAGGTTGCCGGGTTCAATACCGGGTTGCTTAACCAGAACGCCATCGCCGCGCCGCTGGAGACCGACTGACGCCGCAGCCCGGCGGCCACCGGCGCAGCACAGCAGGTACACATCATGCCCGGCAGCGCGATCGCCGCGCCCAGCAGAGTGCCGGAGAAACGCGGGTGGCCCAGGGTGCGCATCAGCCAGTCGCGTGGGATCAGCACTTGCACCAGCGACCCCAGCAACACGCCAAGCACCGCCGCCTTCCACACCGCAGTGAAATACACCAGCGCATAGTGCCAGGCCGCCAACCACGGGCTGCTGTCGGCATTGGCCAGAATCGATTTGCCGATGGAGTGCGTGTCCGCCGCCACAAAGGCTTTGCCGTAATAAGGCTGCCATTTGACGTAGTAGAGGCCGATAGCCACCACCAGCAAGAACAGGATCGGTTTCCACAGCGGCCAGGCGCGGGAAGTCTTTTCAGGAGCGGTCAAAGGGTGCGGCATAGGGTTGGCTCAGGTCAGTGCATCGATAACGCCAGCTTAGCGCGCCGCCGGCCCCTGCGCATCATCGACCTGTCCAAAATAGTTCATCTGTTCGCCACCGGCACGTAACGCGATTGTCATCTGGCGGCGGCAACATAATGCCAACTTGAAAGCCACAGGGAATACCCGTCACCTTTCAAGCCGTAGCGTTGTTAGCTGCAATTTGAAAGTCATAGGGCAAGCACTGTAATAAATCCTGATAAATCATAGAGTTTAATAGGTTCCGGCACGCCGAGGTTTTTATTATGATGGACTTATCTAGACATCCGACCAGTTTCCCCACCCGTTACCAGCAGATCGCCGCGCAGCTGGAGCAAGAGTTGCGCACCCAATACCGCTGTGGCGACTATCTGCCTTCCGAGCAACAGTTGGCGGATCGCTACCAGGTCAATCGCCATACCCTGCGCCGCGCGGTGGATCAGCTGGTCGATCGCGGCTGGCTGCAACGCCGGCATGGCATCGGCATATTGGTGCTGATGCGCCCCTATGACTACCCGCTGCATGCCAATACCCGCTTTAGCCAGAACCTGTTCGAGCAGGGCAGCCACCCCACCAGTGAGCGCTTACTCGCGGTGTTACGCCCGTGCAATGGGCATATCGCCAGCGCGCTATCGCGTGAAGAAGGCGAAACGGTGATCCACCTGCGTACCCTGCGCCGGGTCAACGGCGTGCCGATGAGCCTGATCGACCATTATCTGCCCGATCTGGACTGGTGGCCGGCCCTGCAACAGTTCCACAACGGCTCCCTGCACGAATTTATCGAACAGCATATTCACCAGCCGCTGACCCGCAGCCAGACACGTATCAGCGCCCGCCGGGCCCAGGCCAAAGAGAGCCGGCTGCTTGAGATCGCTACCCACGCGCCGCTGCTGTGCGTGCGCACTCTGAACGTCTGCACCGGCAGAGACAACGTGGCGGAATACTCCGTCAGCCTGGCGCGCGCCGACATGATTGAACTGACGATGGAGCACTAAATGCAAGCCTTACAGCCGAGACAACGCTGGATGTCGGTACTGGCGCACAGCCAACCGGCCCAGCTGCGCAGCCACTGGCAGGCGCTGAACCTCAGCCCGCGCTACCAAAGCATTCGCGCGCCGGAAATTGGCCTGGCGCAACTGCAAGGGCGCATGGGCGCCACCGGCCGCCGCTTTGTGCTGGGCGACATGACCGTCACCCGTGCGGTGGTGCAGTTGGAAAACGGCGGCTATGGCTACAGCTATATTGCCGGGCGCGACAAGGCCCACGCCGAACTCTGCGCGCTGGCGGACGCCCTGCTGCAACAGCCGGATCAGACCGAATTGCTGCAACAGCGGCTGATTGAACCGCTGGCCGCCTTGCTGCACGAACAACGCCAGCTGCGCGCCCGTTCTGTCGCCTCCAGCCGGGTCGACTTCTTTACGCTGGTTCGGGGGGATTGACCGATGAGCCTGTTAACCGGATTTGAACAGCCGATAGAACAATCGCAGCACGCTTTCCGCCTGATTCTCAAGGCGTTAAGCGAACCCGGCCATACCGTCACGCTGCAAGGCGGCCCGGCCTGGGGCGCACTGAACGCCGCCAGCACCGCCGCGTTACTGACGCTGGCGGATCAGGAAACTCCGATCCAGCTGTGTGACGCCTTTAAAAGTGAGCAAGTGCTAACAAACATACGCTTCCACAGCGGTGCGCCATTGGCGGCGCAGCCTGAAGAAGTCTGTTTTGCCCTGTTCGATACACAGTTGCAGGCCGCCGATTTGCTGGCGCTGCCGCACGGCAGTGAAATCTCGCCGGAATTCGGCGCTACGGTCATCGTGCAGCTCAATGGGCTGGAACAAGGCACCCCACTGCGCCTCACCGGCCCCGGCATTGAGCGCCAACGCAATGTTTCACCACAGTTGCCGCCGGCGCTGCTGGATTTTCTCATTAACCGCCCGCTGCGCTTTCCGCTGGGGCTGGATATTTTGCTGACCTGCGGCGATCGCCTGCTGGCGCTGCCGCGGACCACCCGCGTGGAGGTGTGCTGATGTACGTAGCCGTTAAAGGGGGCGAAAAAGCCATTGAGGCTGCCCATCAGTTACAGGAACAGCTGCGGCGCGGCGACGACAGCGTGCCGGCGCTCGGCATCCGGCAGATTGAACAACAGCTGGGGCTGGCGGTGGATCGGGTGATGACCGAAGGCGGCATTTACGATCCCGAACTGGCCGCGCTGGCCATCAAACAGGCGAGCGGCGATCTGGTCGAGGCGATTTTCCTGCTGCGCGCCTACCGCACCACCTTGCCGCGTCTGGCGGTCAGCGAACCGCTGGCGACCGAAAACATGCGGCTCGAACGCCGTATCTCGGCGGTTTATAAGGACTTGCCCGGCGGGCAGGTGCTGGGGCCAACCTACGATTACACCCACCGGCTGCTGGATTTTGCCCTGCTGGCGGAAGGTGAAGCACCGCGCGCGCCGCAGGCCGACGAACCGCTGCCGGAAAATTGCGCCCACGTGTTTGATTTGCTCAGCCAAGAACAGTTGGCACTGGCGGAACGGGACGACGGCAGCGTGCCGGACGACATCACCCGCAACCCACCGGTTTACCCTTGTTCACGCTCGGCGCGGCTGCAACAGCTGGTGCGCGGTGACGAAGGTTTCCTGCTGGCGCTGAGCTACTCCACCCAACGCGGCTACGGCCGTACCCACCCGTTCGCCGGTGAGATCCGTACTGGCTACGTTTCGCTGGAGATCGTGCCTGAAGAGCTGGGTTTCACGGTAGATATCGGCGAAATTCTGCTGACCGAATGTGAAATGGTCAACGGCTTTGTCGACCCGGAAGACCGGCCGCCGCACTTCACCCGCGGTTATGGCCTGGTGTTTGGCCGCGCCGAGCGTAAAGCGATGAGCATGGCGCTGGTGGACCGCGCACTGCAAAGCCCCGAGTACCAGGAAGGCGTCGCCAGCCCGGCGCAGGATGAAGAGTTCGTGCTGGCCCATGCCGACAACGTCGAAGCCGCCGGCTTCGTTTCCCACCTCAAACTGCCGCACTACGTTGACTTCCAGGCCGAGCTGGAGCTGCTCAAGCGCCTGCGGCAGGAGTTCAGCGAGCGTCAGGAGGCCCGCAATGAGTGAAGTATTGACCGGCTATAACCTTGGCTATCTCGACGAGCAAACCAAACGCATGATCCGTCGCGCCATCCTCAAAGCCGTGGCAATCCCCGGCTACCAGGTGCCGTTCGGCGGCCGCGAGATGCCGATGCCTTACGGCTGGGGCACCGGCGGCATTCAGCTGACCGCCAGCGTGATTGGCCGCGCCGACGTGCTGAAGGTGATTGACCAGGGTGCCGACGACACCACCAACGCGGTGTCCATTCGCCGCTTCTTCCAGCGCGTTGCCGGGGTAGCCACCACCGAACGCACGCCGGAAGCCACGCTGATCCAGACCCGACACCGCATTCCGGAAACGGCGCTGCACGAAGACCAGATCCTGATTTATCAGGTGCCGATCCCGGAGCCGCTGCGCTTTATCGAACCGCGCGAAACCGAGACCCGCAAAATGCACGCGCTGGAAGAGTACGGCGTGATGCAGGTGAAGTTGTACGAGGACATTGCGCGCTACGGCCATATCGCCACCACCTACGCCTATCCGGTGAAGGTCAACGACCGTTACGTGATGGACCCTTCGCCGATCCCAAAATTCGACAACCCGAAAATGCACATGATGCCGGCGCTGCAACTGTTCGGCGCCGGGCGCGAGAAGCGCATCTACGCCCTGCCGCCGTTCACCAAGGTGGAAAGCCTGGACTTCGACGACCATCCGTTCAGCGTGCAAAAGTGGGACGAACCCTGCGCACTGTGCGGCTCGCGCCACAGCTATCTGGATGAGGTGGTGCTCGACGACCAGGGCAACCGCATGTTCGTCTGCTCTGACACCGACTACTGCCGGCAGCAGCTGGCACAACCTTCGCAAGAGGCGCAGCACTGATGATTTCCCAACCCCTGAGCACCACGCCGCTGTTGTCGGTGGCCAACCTCACCCATTTGTACGCGCCGGGCAAAGGTTTTAGCGACGTCTCTTTCGATATCTACCCCGGCGAAGTGCTGGGCATCGTCGGCGAATCCGGCTCCGGTAAAACCACGCTGCTGAAATCCATCTCCGCACGGCTGGCGCCGCAGCACGGGCAGATCCTCTATCGCCCGCAGGCCGGGCAACAGCACGACCTGTACGCGATGGCGGAGAGCGATCGCCGCCGCCTGTTGCGCACCGACTGGGGCGTAGTGCATCAGCACCCGCTCGACGGGCTGCGGCCCAAAGTATCCGCCGGCGGCAATATCGGCGAACGGCTGATGGCCATCGGCCAGCGTCACTACGGCGACATCCGCCGGCAGGCTGCCCAGTGGTTGGAGGACGTGGAGATCCCGGTGTCGCGCCTTGACGATCTGCCGACCACCTTCTCCGGCGGCATGCAGCAGCGGCTGCAAATCGCCCGCAATCTGGTGACCCACCCGAAACTGGTATTTATGGACGAGCCGACCGGCGGGCTGGACGTCTCGGTGCAGGCGCGATTGCTCGATCTGCTGCGCAATCTGGTGGTGGAAATGCAGCTGGCGGCGGTGATCGTCACCCACGATCTGGGCGTGGCGCGCCTGCTGGCGCACCGGCTGCTGGTGATGAAAGAGGGCCAGGTGGTGGAAAGCGGCCTGACCGACCGGGTGCTGGACGATCCGCACCATCCTTATACCCAGTTGCTGGTTTCTTCGGTGCTGTCGTAACGCAAGGGGACAATAATGACGATTCAAATCCGGGTTGAACACCTGAGCAAAACCTTTGTGCTCCACCAACAGCACGGCACGCGCCTGCCGGTGCTGCATGACGCCAACATGACGGTCAGCAGCGGCGAATGCGTGGTGCTGCATGGCCACTCCGGCAGCGGTAAATCCACCCTGCTGCGCTCGCTGTACGCCAACTACCTGCCCGACAGCGGCCATATCTGGGTCAATCATCAGGGCGAATGGCTGGACATGGTGCAGGCCGAAGCGCGCCAGATCCTGGCGGTCCGCCGCCACACCCTCGGCTGGGTCAGCCAGTTTCTGCGGGTGATCCCGCGCATCAGCGCGCTGGACGTGGTGATGCAACCGCTGTTGGAACAGGGCGTCGACCGTGCCGAATGCCGCGAGCGCGCCGAGACGCTGCTCAACCAGCTCAACGTGCCGCAGCGCCTGTGGCAGTTGGCACCCTCGACCTTCTCCGGCGGTGAACAGCAGCGGGTGAATATCGCGCGCGGCTTTATTGTCGACTACCCGATTTTGCTGCTGGACGAACCGACCGCCTCACTCGACAGCCGCAACAGCGCGGCGGTGGTCGGCCTGATAGAACAGGCCAAGCAGCGCGGCGCAGCGATCGTCGGCATTTTCCATGACGAAGGCGTTCGCCAACAGGTCGCCGACCGGTTATACGACATGCAAGCGCCCCAGGCGCTGGAGATCTTCTGATGATCATCAATAACGTGAAACTGGTGCTGGCAGACCAGATTGTCGAGGGTTCGCTGGAGATTAACGACGGCGTGATCCGCAGCTTCGCCGATACGCCGAGCCAGCTGCCGCAGGCGCTGAACGGTGAAGGCGGCTGGCTGCTACCGGGGCTGATTGAGCTGCACACCGACAATCTGGACAAGTTTTTCACCCCGCGGCCCAACGTCGACTGGCCGGCGCATTCGGCAATGAGCAGCCATGATGCGCTGATGGTCGCCAACGGCATCACCACGGTGCTGGATGCAGTGGCGATCGGCGACGTGCGCGACGGCGGCCACCGGCTGGAGAACCTGCAAAAAATGATCGACGCGGTGATCCACAGCCAGCGCGCCGGAGTCAACCGCGCCGAGCATCGGCTGCACCTGCGTTGCGAACTGCCGAACGAGAGCACCCTGTCGCTGTTCGAGCAGTTGATGGACAAACCAGGGGTGTCGCTGGTGTCGCTGATGGACCATTCGCCGGGCCAGCGCCAGTTCGCCTCGCGTGAAAAATACCGTGAGTATTATCAGGGCAAATATCATCTCAATGACCAACAGATGAGCGAGTACGAAGAGCAGCAGATCGGGCTTTCCGCCCGCTGGGCCACGCCGAACCGCGAGGCGATCGCCGCCCACTGCCGGGCGCGTAAAATTTCCCTCGCCAGCCACGACGACGCCACCGCCGAACACGTGGCCGAGTCCTGCGCGCTGGGCAGCGCGATTGCCGAGTTCCCGACCACCGAGGACGCCGCCCGCGCCTCGCACCGGCAGGGGTTACAGGTCCTGATGGGCGCACCGAACATCGTGCGCGGCGGCTCCCATTCCGGCAACGTGGCGGCGCACCATCTGGCGGCGCTGGGGGTATTGGATATTTTGTCTTCCGACTATTACCCGGCCAGCCTGCTGGATGCGGCATTCCGCATCGCGGCCGACGAACGTAACGGCTACGGCCTGCCGCAGGCGGTACAGATGATCACCAGCAACCCGGCGAAGGCGCTGGATCTGCACGATCGCGGCTCCATCGCCGAGGGGCTGCGGGCGGATCTGGTGTTGGCGCGGCCGCACGGCGAGCACATCTACGTGCAGAACGTCTGGCGCCAGGGCAAGCAGGTGTTCTGATGGCGCAGCTTATCTACTTGATGGGGCCTTCCGGCTCCGGCAAAGACAGCCTGCTTGCGCAGCTTAGGGCCGATGCCGACAGTGCGCCGCTGGTGGCGCACCGTTATATCACCCGGCCGGCGGATGCCGGCTGCGAAAACCATATTGCGCTCAGCGAACCTGAGTTTCTGCGCCGCCGCGCCAAGGGACTGTTCGCTCTCGACTGGCAGGCGCACCAGCAGCATTACGCATTTGGGATCGAAGTAGATCTTTGGCTGTTGCAGGGGATCGACGTGGTGGTCAACGGTTCGCGCGCCCATCTGCCGCAGGCGCAGCAACGCTACGGTGCGCAGCTGTTGCCGGTCTGCCTGCAGGTCAGCACCGAAGTGCTGCGCCAACGCCTGCAAAACCGTGGGCGTGAAGACGCCGCGCAAATCGAACAACGGCTGGTGCGGGCGGCGGAGTACCAGCAAAGGCTGCCCGCCGGTTGCCGCCTGCTGGCGAACGATGGCGACCTGCAAGACACCCTGACGGCGCTGCTGGCGCTGTTACCGGCTTCAACCAAATACCCCCAGGACGCCACGCAATGAACGACTTTGCACAACCGAGAATCGGCGACAACGTGATCCTTAACCGCACCCGGCTCGGCCAGTACGTACATTTGGCCGACGATGCGATCCTCGAAGAGGTGGAAATGGGCGACTATTCTTATACCGCCGGGCACAACCAGATTTTTTACGCCACCCTCGGCAAGTTTGTGTCGATCGCCTCTTACGCACGCATCAATCCCGGCAACCACCCAACCTACCAGCGCATCGCCCAGCACCACTTCACCTACCGCGCTTCCGAGTACGGTCTGGGGGAAGATGACGAGGCTTTCTTCGACTGGCGGCGCGAGCATCATGTCACCGTCGGCCACGACGTGTGGATCGGCCATAACGCCATCCTGATGCCCGGCGTGAGCGTCGGCAACGGTGCGGTGATCGGCAGCGCGGCTGTGGTGACCAAAAACGTCGAGCCTTATGCGATCGTCGCCGGGGTAGCGGCTAAAAAGATCGGCATGCGCTTTGACGATGCCTTGATTGAACGTATCGAACGCAGCCAGTGGTGGCACTGGGATCATCAGACATTGCAGGAACGATTGGCGGATTTTCGCGATATCAACGCCTTTGCGGAGAAGTATCTTTAAGCGGGGAGGAAGTATGCAATTGACCTTTCTCGGCACCGGCGGTGCCCAGCAGATCCCGGTTTTCGGTTGCGATTGCCTGGTGTGCCAGCGGGCGCGGCGCGAACCGGCATTCCGGCGACGGCCATGCAGTGCGATGCTCAAATTTCAGGGGGAAACGACCTTGCTGGATGCGGGATTGCCGTCGCTGGAACGGCGCTTTTCGGCGGGGGAAATTCAGCGTTTTTTACTGACACATTACCACATGGATCACGTTCAGGGGTTATTTCCTTTGCGCTGGGGGTGCGGAAATTTCATTCCGGTGTACGGCCCGGTGGATGAACAAGGCTGCGACGATCTGTTTAAACACCCCGGTATTCTGGCGTTTCAACCGCCGTTAACCCCCTTCGAAAGGGTTGAACTGGGTGGGCTGCATATCACCCCGCTGCCGTTGCAACATTCCAAACCGACGTTGGGTTATCTGGTCCAGGCAGAAGGCTACGCGCTGGCCTATCTGACCGATACCGTCGGCCTGCCACCGGACACCGAGGCTTTCCTGCGCAATATAACGCTGGATCTGCTGGTGCTCGACTGCAGCCTGCCGCCACAACCCCAGGCGCCGCGCAATCATAACGATCTGACCCGCGCTCAGGAGACACAACAACGTTTGCAGCCCGGCCGCACGCTGCTGACGCATATCAGCCATCATCTCGATTTATGGCTGATGGACAACGAACTGCCGCCGGGCATGGAACTGGCTTTCGATAATCTCAGTGTACGTTGCCATAGCGATGCAGTTGGTCGGACTCCAGCACCGTAACGCCGCTGCCGGGGCTGAACGCCTGCTCCAGCAGCGTCTGTGCCACGTCTTTGGCGGCAACCGAGCGCCACTTGCCCGGTAGCAATTTGAACAGCGGCGCGGTGAGCCGCTCCAGTAAACGCGGCGACGGGCGATTGCCCAACAGCATTGAAGGGCGCACCAGCGTCAGGCGTGGCCAGTTCTGCTCACGCAGCGCCTGCTCCATTTCGCCTTTGGTGCGGTTGTAGAGGAATGACGAACGCGGGTTAGCCCCCACGGCGCTGACGACCAGACAATGCTGCGCCCCCAACCGCCGCCCGGTCAGCGCGCTTTCGACGACTAACTGATAGTCGACATAGCGGAAATTGGCATCGCTGCCGGCCGCTTTACGAGTAGTGCCCAGGCAACAGAAAATAATATCGACGGGTTGCTGCAGGCCACTCAGCAACGCGAACAGATCCTCACCTACCGGGTTATCTGTTTTTTCGTTCGCAGGCAGCGGTTGGCGCGTCGGCGCCACAATCGCCGTCACCTGCGGATCGTCTTGCAACTGTTGCAACAGCTCGCTGCCCACCAGCCCGGTGGCCCCTACGATTAATACCCGTGCCATGCGCTTCCCCATGCCGATTGATGACTCTGAAAAAGTATAGTGTGTTGCGTTCAGGCCCGCGTCCAATGCAGTTTCTTACCAAATCCCAGGGTGTTGTCGGTCATCTTCACTTCCTGCAAATTCAGCTGCCACACCGGCGCTTTCATCATTTTGGCAACCGGGAACCGCTTGCAGTAACGGGCGCGCGCCAGCGCCTCTTCATCGCCACTCAGCATCACCGCCTCGGCGCGGTACTGCACACCGCGGATCAGCGCGATGGTCTTTGGCTTTGGCGCAATAGTGCCTGCCACACTGGCATTTTGCAGCATCAACTCGCCGTGGCGAGTGTGGGTTTCGGTCATCAGCCACAACGCCATCTGCTCGGCGTCAAACACGTAAAAACAGTTGGCGCACCACATGTCCAGGCCGTTGCCGGCGCACAGCGTCAGCACATGCTGCTTGCCGATAAAATGAGTAATAAGCTGCTGCTGTTCAAGAGTGTTCACATCATCTCTCCCCTTCAGTGGCGCTATCTTATATCGATTATTGAAGGGCTGCAGCCTATATAGGGCAACGACAAAAACAACAAAGCCATCAACTCGGCGTATCAAGTTGATGGCTTTGAAATTGTGTCTGACTCTACAACCTCAGGATGTTTCCGAATAACGCACAAACTAACGCATTACATTAGTATGGGAACACACCTGGGTCATCAATATCGATACATTGACCGTTCGGCCAACAAATTATATTTTCTTTATGTTCTACACGGTCAAACTTAGACAGCTCAACGGCAAAAGCGGAACCGTTAGCGGCTAACAGCAAAGCGCCCATCAGAAAGTATTTCATAGTAACTCCATTTAATTGAGTGATTAATTAACTTGCTCTCATGCCCTGAGAGTGAAATCAATTTATTACCTGGTGATTTAACCCTCAATAAAAACATCATTAAATTAATGAATTTTAATAACCTCAATTAAAAAAACAAATCTTAATTTTCATTAATTATCATAAAAATCAGCACATTAAAAACAAACCGCACACATAAAAATAAACCTTATCTTACCTTATTTTCAGGTTTATCTTAAATAACAATGCCACCAAAAAAGACTGCCAAGTTTATTTTGGTTTATATGCAACTTAATAATCTTGCTAATTAATAAATAGCCATGGAATTTAATGCATTGTCTGTCGTAACCTTGATCTTTTCAAGCCACAGTATAAATACGTTAAACTTAATGAAAAATAGCAAAATGCAATTACATTCCCATCGGTTTTGAAACGGCCTTTACGGTAGTGAACACATCGACTCCATTTCTGCAGCCATGCCCAGCTTTCTAAGCTGCCTGTACGGCAGTGAACATTCAGCCGCTTTATCTGCGGATGTTCTACTTTTTCTAAGCTGCCTGTACGGCAGTGCACCAAACGCGCCATGTTGCCATCATACGCGCCATTTTCTAAGCTGCCTGTACGGCAGTGCACAAAGCGATCGATGTCGCGCTGGTACGCCAGCATTTCTAAGCTGCCTGTACGGCAGTGCACTTCAATGACCAGTTGCTGGCTGTCGCTGTACATTTCTAAGCTGCCTGTACGGCAGTGCACGCTACCTGTACGGCAGTGAACTTCCATCTAACGTTTCTAAGCTGCCTGTACGGCAGTGCACCGTTGAAGATTAGCGCTAATCCGCTGATTATTGAAGAGTAACACCAGGATTCCCCCAAAGAGGCTTTTTTAAGTCTGCCCATTCAGCATGTTTAAAATCAACAAGTTAAAGCATGTCGAAAAAAAAGGGTTCAGCGGCAGCCTGACGTTGCCTATAGTAACGCTCAACTCTCAACTGGGACCCAATGATGGACATTCCAACCTGGCACCTCTATATGCTGCGTTTGCCGAACGGTATGCTGTATACCGGCATCACCACCGACGTAGCGCGGCGGCTGGCGCAGCATCAGGCGGGCAAAGGCGCCAAGGCGTTACGGGGAAAGGGGGAGCTGACTCTGGCGTTTCACTGCCGGGTGGGGGATCGCTCGACGGCGCTGAGGCTGGAATATCGGGTAAAGCAGCTGAGCAAAATACAAAAAGAGCGGTTGGTAAGTCACCCGCCGCCCTCATTGGATTATTTACTGCCGAGCGCTGAGGTTAAAGCCGGTTAAACGGCTCGGAATATTCCACCGCCCCGCTCACATCGTTCAGCGCGTCTTCCGCCAGCGGATAAACCTGGAACGCGGCTTCAGCACCCGGCCAGCGGCAATGCAAGCCATAGGCAGCGGCCGGTTTAAAGCCGAAACGGCCGTAGTAAGCCGGATCGCCCAGCACCACCACGGCGGCGTAACTGAACTCGTTCAGGGAATCCAGCCCTTCGTAAATCAGCTTTTCGCCCAGCCCCTGGCGACGCAGGCTTTCATCCACCGCCAGCGGCGCCAGGCCGACCCACTGCCGGTCTTCTCCGGCGACATCAACCGGGCTGAACGCGGCATAACCCACCACGCCGCCTTCGTCGTCGGTGGCGACAATGCCCAGGGTCAGCAGGCCGTCTTCGCGCAGTTGCTGCACCAGATCGGCCTCGTCATCTCGCCCAAAGGCGCGGCGCAGCAGGGCATCAATCCCCGCCGCGTCTACCGGAATTTCTACGCGGATCAGCATGCTACCGGCACACGGGAAGTCTGCACCGTGCCCTCCTGCAACCCTGCTTCCACAAATTCAGCCAGTTGCAGCAGGCCAATGCGCAATGGCGCAGGCATGGCTTCCAACTCGATGGCGTCCATCAGATTTTTTACATACAGGCCCAATTCGGTGTCCCCTTCAATCTGCAGCCGACGCTGAAAGAACAGCGTATCGGGATCTTGCTTACGCGCTGCGATCAGAATCAGATCGTTGGCGTCGCCGCTGAAGCTGACATCAGCTTCGGCGTGGTGGCTGACAACCAGTTTGTCGTTTTCTACCGTCATAAACCAGTGTAGCGCCAGATCGCGAACTTCGATCTTCAACCAGCGCGATTCGAGAAAAGCCAAATCGCCATCTGCCAGCGCCTGACGGAATTGCCAGCCCAGCACCTGTTCCAGAAGCTGCCGCTGCAAAGCAAACGGCGTGAATTTTAGCGGTACGCGCAGCAGCGACGGCCCTTGGCGCACAATGCGTGCTCGTAGTTGTTCCAACACTGTCGTTCACTCCTTTCAACACAGACTAGCGCTATTTTGCCACATCGGCGCGCACCTGAAGCGGTCTATATCAACAAATAGTGCATTTGGCCGCCAGCTTTATCAATACGCCAGAAGCTGCCTCAAATCAAAACCTGTTCGCCGCGCTTTCACTAAAATTGCTTCCCCGATGGGCGCTTGCCGGTTGAATACCGCCGCCGACAGCCCTTGTTAACCAGGATAAATCTATGGAGCTGCTTTGTCCCGCCGGTAACCTTCCGGCCCTGAAAGCCGCGGTGGATAACGGCGCAGACGCCGTGTACATCGGCCTGAAAGACGATACCAACGCGCGCCACTTTGCCGGCCTCAACTTCACCGAGAAAAAGCTGCAGGAAGCGGTCGAGTATGTGCACCGGCACCGCCGCAAACTGCATATCGCCATCAACACCTTCGCCCACCCGGACGGCTATGGCCGCTGGCAACGGGCGGTGGACATGGCGGCGCAACTGGGTGCGGACGTGCTGATCCTGGCCGATTTGGCGATGCTGGAATACGCTGCCGAGCGTTATCCGCAGTTGGAACGCCATGTCTCTGTGCAGGCTTCCGCCACCAACGAAGAGGCGATCCGTTTCTATCAGCGCCATTTCGACGTCAGCCGGGTCGTGCTGCCGCGCGTCCTGTCGATGCATCAGGTCAAACAGCTGGCGCGCACCAGCCCGGTGCCGCTGGAGGTGTTCGCTTTCGGTAGCCTGTGCATCATGGCCGAAGGGCGCTGTTATCTCTCTTCCTACCTGACCGGTGAATCGCCGAATACCGTCGGCGCCTGCTCCCCCGCGCGCTACGTGCGCTGGCAGAAAACCGCACAGGGCATGGAGTCGCGTCTGAACGACGTGCTGATCGACCGTTATCGGGACGATGAAAACGCCAGCTATCCGACGCTGTGCAAAGGACGTTATCGGGTGGACGGCGTGCGCTATCACGCGCTGGAAGAGCCCACCAGCCTGAACACGCTGGAGCTGTTGCCGGAATTGCTGGCCGCCAATATCGCTTCGGTGAAGATTGAAGGGCGCCAGCGCAGCCCGGCCTATGTCAGCCAGGTGGCGCGCATCTGGCGCCAGGCGATAGACCGCTGCCAGGCCGACCCAGCCGCCTACCGGGCAGACGCAGGCTGGATGGAGGCCCTAGGCGCGATGTCCGAAGGCACGCAGACCACGCTCGGCGCCTATCACCGCAAATGGCAGTAGCAGGAGAGACCATGAAATACGCATTAGGCTCGGTGCTGTACTACTGGCCGAAAACCGAGATTGAGGAGTTCTACCGGCAGGCGGTGAACAGCAGCGCGGAGATTATTTACCTCGGCGAGAGCGTCTGCACCAAGCGGCGCGAAATGAAGGTGGGCGACTGGCTGACGCTGGCGCAGGAGATCGCCCGCAGCGGCAAGCAGGTGGTGATTTCCACGCTGGCGTTGCTGCAAGCGCCGTCGGAGCTGAACGAACTGAAACGCTATGTGGAGAACGGCGAGTTTCTGATTGAAGCCAACGATCTGGGCACGGTGAACATGGCAGCGGAGCGCGGCCTGCCGTTCGTCGCCGGGCATGCGCTCAACTGCTACAACGCCTATACCCTGCGCCTGTTGCACCGCCAGGGGATGGTTCGCTGGTGCATGCCGGTCGAGCTTTCGCGCGACTGGCTGGCCAATCTGCTGGCGCAATGCGACGAGCTGGGTTTCCGCCATCAGTTCGAAGTGGAAGTCTTGAGTTATGGCCACCTGCCGCTGGCCTATTCGGCACGCTGCTTCACCGCTCGCTCGGAGAACCGTGGCAAGGACGAATGCGAAACCTGCTGCATCCACTACCCGCAGGGGCGGATGATGCGTTCGCAGGAAGAACAGCAGGTGTTTGTGCTCAACGGCATCCAGACGATGAGCGGCTACTGCTATAACCTCGGCAATGAGTTGCCAAGCATGCAAGGGCTGGTGGACATCGTGCGCCTTTCTCCGCAGAGCGCAGAAACACTGGCGCTGATCGATAACTTCCGCGCTAACGAGCAAGGCGCGCAACCGCTGGTTTTGGCCGATAAAGCCGACTGTAACGGCTACTGGCGCCGGGTTGCGGGGTTGGAGCTGGTGCAGTAGCGGGATAAATCAAAGGGATGCCGACAACTTTTCTGCTGCCGGCATCTTATTGCTTCTCGTTAAATCGCATTACTTTCCGTTGTACCAATGATAAAAACTCACGCACATCAGGCAAAAACTTCTGACGCCCAACCCCATAAAAACAGCAATAGCCGCATTCGCTAAGTGTTCTCTTGGAGAACCAGCGAGTAATAGCGGGTGATAAAGCAACTGCATGGTTATCATCAGCCCGATAAAAGTAGCAAAAGACTTGGCGAGCTTACCTGGCCCCATAGTCAGCACCTATTCTTAAAACTTTAAAAGTAATATAAATGAGTAATTACCAGCGGCACTGACCATTTACGCTATTAGCGTTTCTATTGCCATCCAATGCGCCTTTATTATCACTGTTATTCTTTGAATGCCTATTTATATCACAACCAACAACCCCGGTTAAGGCACCAGCGAAAGCCATACCAAGCATCCCCGGCGGGCCGCCAGGCATACCCGTAAATGCCCCAATAATCATGTAGGCACCTGTTTTGTTTGCGCAGGTGTCAGGCGCGCCGCGGCTGGTTCTGTCACGGTCACCGCCGTTATTTCCATCCCCGCAACCCGCCAATCAACTTCATTTCGTCCAACGTCAATTCCCTTATTGTTGACATAATATATTCCCCCTTTAAAAAATGATTTAATATGTTCAATTAACATTAATCGAAGATTTATTAACTGCAAACCACCACACGATCAACAAACAATAATTATCAGCAACAATAAACAAAGTCAAATTAAATCAATATTAATCAAAAGCGTTAATTGTAGATTTTAATTATTTAATTAAAACGAAACAATAATAATTAAAATAATAAAGACCTCGGGTCCGGCGCCTTTATTGATCCATTGTTCCGCCGTTTGTGGAAGATTCTGCTCACAACTCCCACACCACGACCCAACAGGCCGTTAATGCTCTCCAACCGCAGAATCTGGAACCTCATCGCTGCGTTCAGAATTTAAGCATTGATTAATTCATTTGAATGAATTAATTTCAAGCTTCCCTGACACGCAACAAGGAGTCACACCATGTTGATACCGCCAAAATCGTTATCCCATACCGAACGTGACCGCCGCTGGCAACTGGCGCGCGACATTATTCAGACGGAGGACCTGGCAGCCCTGATCGTGTATGGCGATCGAGAGGCCGCCGCACCTGCCGGTTTCGCACCGGATTGTTATTTCACCAACGACCGCCCCGGCTCTATCGTCGTGTTTATCGGCGATGAACCCCCGCGGGTTTACACTTTCGCCTCACTGATGGTGGCCGATCATCTTCAGGCATCATTACGCGGTGACTTGCAGTGGATCGACGCGGAGCAGCTGTTTGTCGGCAAAAACGGCCTCGACGTCGGGGCCTGGCTGGCCAGCCGCCGGTTGGAGGGAACACGCATCGGCATTATCGGGCTAGAGCCCTATCCACCGTTCTACTTTGACGGCGCCATGCCCGCTCGTACCTTTCAAGGGCTGGCAGACGCCCTCCCGACGGCAACCTGGGTACCGGTATACCGTGAATTCTTCCGGCGTGCGTCGGTAAAAAGTGAAGAAGAACTCGCCTTGGTACGCTATGCCGCGCACATCGGCGAAACGATGTGTGAGGCTCTACGAGCCACGGCACGGCCTGGCGTTTCCGAAGCGGATCTGGTGGCGGCGGTGACCGCAACCTGCTTTTCGATGGGCGGTTACACCGCCGAGCTATTGCTGGGTTCCGGACCCGAATACGTCGGCTGGGGGCCACCGGCCTGGCAATACCGCGCACAGGCGCCACGGGTGTTGCAGGAAGGCGATCTCGTGCTGTCGGAGATCTTCGCGCTGTACGGTATGATGGAAACACAGCACCAGGCCGCTGTCGCCATCGGCGAAGTGCACCCGGAGATCTTGCGCGCCGCCGAGGTAGCCAGGGCGAGCTATGAAGCAGGGTTGCAAACGCTACGCACGGGCAATACCTTCGGCGATGTAGTCGATGCCATGGAGCAGCCGTTATTGGCCTCCGGGGGCTGGCATGTGCATCCTTTGGTCCATAGCATCAACCCTTACGGTCCAGTAGGCTTCGGTACGGCACCTGGCATAGAATCCTTGCCCGAAGCGGCTCGCTACGCGCAGCTTAAACGGTTGCCGACCGTAGGGCGCGATCTTCCGCTGCAGGCGGGCATGTGCTTCGCCTTCGAGCCTAATTGCGCCTTCGGTCGGCACATGGCCAACATCGGCGGAACGGTATTGGTCGGGGACTCGGGCGGTGTGGCGCTTAATGAAAACTCTACGCGGTTGATGCTGGCAGACGGCTAGGCGAACCTATTATCAGGAGATGATGAATCCATGCAAGATCAGGACAGGCTCAGTGAACGAGCCCGCGAAACCCAGGAGCGGCTTATTCGGGCTGGATTGAGCCTGTTCAGCAAACAGGGGCTGGAAGGCGTACGCACCCGGCAGCTGGCCGACGAAGCGGGCGTGAATCAGTCCGCCATTCCGTACCATTTTGGCGGCAAAGAAGGTGTGTATTTAGCGGTACTTGAACACGTTGCCAACGGCATCGTTGAACACCTGGCATTGCCTCGTCTTTTGAGCGACTCACCCTCGCCGGCAGCAGCTTTGCAAGCGCTGATGCAGGATTTCGTCCGTGCCTTGCTGGGGTCTGAAACCTCTACAGCCAGCAGTCTGCTATTAGCGCGCGAACAACTCCAGCCCAGCGCTGAGTTCGATGCCTTGTATTCGCGCCTGTTCTTGCCGCTGCATCAGGCCGTTAGCGAGTTAGTCGCGGCGATCCGCGGTCAAGACCCGGCCCTGCGGGAAAATATTCTGTGCGCTCACGCCATCCTCGGCCAGGCGTTAGCCTTCTCCGTGGCGCGGGAGGCCCTGCTGCGTCGACTTGGCGGAAATGCATTGCAGCCGCAACAGGTGGCGCAGATTGCCGAGCTGGTAGGCGTTATGGCGGTCGCCGCCGCACAACACTAGGTACGGCGGCATAGGTTATGCACTCCGCTTGCGAAACAGGCTGCGCAGCGCCACGCTGTTGCGCAGAAAGCCCACGCAGACACCCAGCAGGGTATAAATAATCCCCAGGACCAGCAGCATCACCACATCGCCCCACACTTCGTTAAGCGACAGCCCCATCTGGTTAACCCCGGCTATCGCCTTGGTGGCCCAGGTGGAGGGGATGCAATAGGAAATGGTTCGCACCCAGCCCGGCATCGCCTGCAGCGGCCAGATGGTGCCGGAGAGGTAGAATATCGGCGTGGTGATAAACGCCAGCGTCAGGTAGATCATCTCGACGCTGCGCAGGCACTCGGTCACCAGCTTGCCCAACCCCAGCACCGCCAGCAGGAACGGGAAGGTCAGCAGCAGAATTTCCGGGATGCCCGCCGTCTGGCGGTAGCCCAGCACCCACGGCCACAGCACAAACAGCACGATCGACAGGAATAACCAGATCGGCAGCAGCGCCGTCAGCCCGCCCAGATGCGCCGCCAACGGTGCTTTACCGCCCGGCGTACTCTTCATGGCAATGCTGACGCGTATGCAGGCGATCAGCAACGAGTGCTGCAACAGCATGACCAGCAGGCCGGGGAAGATGATTGCCGCAAAGCTGATGCCGGGGTTGAACACGTCCAGCGTCTGCCCCACGATCGGCGTCAGGATCACCTGCGCCTGGCGTTCGCTGAAACCGCTGCGCAGCAGCAGCCCGTTGTTGTACTGGCTCAACAGTTGTTGATAAGCCGCCACCACGTCCTGCTGGATCTGGCCGTTGGCCAAGCGGTTGGTCGCGTCGCCGTACACCGGCACCACGATATTCTGCCCGCTCAGGATCTTCTTCTCCAGATCCACCGGCATGATGATCACCGCAAACAGCTTGCGCCAGCCAAGGTCTCGCTGGGCCTGCTCCTGGCTGTCGTAGGTCTGGATCGCGATTTTCGAGGTGGCGTCCAGTTGGCGGATCAACTGGCGGCTGGCGGTGCTATGGTCCTGATCGACCACGCCGACCGGCAGATCCCACACCGTGCGGTTGGCATACACCATGCTCATGATGCACAACGACAGGAGCAGCATCAGCCACATCGGCCGTTCCAGCATGCCAAGCAGCACCCGGACAAAGGTTTGCCAATAGATCTTCATCCCGCGCCCCCTTCCTTCAACAACCGCTGCAACAGGCGGTTACGCACCAGCAACGCGGTAACCAGCGGATAGACCGCCAGCAGCGCACAGACGCTGAAGATGGCACTGGCCGGCACCTGCCGCAGGAACACGTCGAACATGGCATACAGCGCATGGGTCAGCGGCTCGATATTGGAGATAATCCGCGCCGGCAGCGGCATCGACAGCTCCGGCACCGCCATGCCCGAGAAGGTCAACGCGATACTCACCAGGATACCGATCAGGCTGTAGGCGGTGATGGTGCTGCCGGTAAAGGTAAACAGCAGCAGGCCGACGCTCTGCGCCGCCATCACGTAGAAAAAGGCGATCATCAGCATAAACAAGGGATTGCCGCTGACGCGAGCGTCAAAAATCCCCACCAGCGCCGCGATCTCCACCATCAGCAGGCTGGTGAAACACAGGGTGTAAGGCGCCAGTTTACCGAGCAGCGCCAGGCTGAACGGCCTGGCCTTCAACAGCGACTTGCTGCGCGCCAGCACGTAAATCATGCAGGTCACCACAAACAGCTGCAGCAGATGAATGGTGGCCGCGAACTGCTGATAATAAATATAGCTGCCGCTGGCGTTGAACAAACTGCCGTACGACAGCGTGACGTCCGCCAGCGGCGGCAGCGTTTTGCCCATCTCGCCAGCGATGATGCTGCGGGTACTGGCGTTGATTTCGGTCATCAGGCCGCTGAAATCCTGAGTGGAATACAGCCCGGCGCCGTAAAACAGCGCGTTGTAATACATCACCACGCTCGGCTGCTTGCCCGCCAGCGCGTTGGCCTCGAAATCCGGCGGGATGTAAAGCAGCGCATAATCCTGCGCGCTGCGCAGGCGGTGCAGCGATTCATCCAGCCCGCCATCGTAGGCTTCGACATGGGCATGGGAGCCGGCATCCAGCTTGCGGGTCAGCGATTTGGACAGAGAGCTGTGATCGCTATCCACCACCGATACCGGCAAATCGAGCAAGGTGCCTTCCGAAAAATTGCTGCTGATCAGGCCAAACAGCATCAGCGGGAAGATCCAACTTAGCCAGTGCACCACCGGGCTGCGAAAGGCGATGCGGCACTCGTTGTCGAACGCGTGGCTGAAGCAGCGCCAACCGGCCTTTACTCTTTCCATAGCCATAGGCTGCTCATCCCCGGACGCAGACCGTCCACCGGCTGTGACGGATACAGGCGCACTTCAAAGGTTTTCAGATCGAAGTCACCGGTGGCGCGGGTGGCGCGTTTGGTGGCGTAATCGCCCAGCGGCGCGATGTAGCGCACCTCCGCCTCAATCATTTTGTTCTGCAGCGCCGGCACCCGCATTTGGATCTTATCGCCTTTGCGTACGTGAGCCAGAATGTCTTCGCGCAGGTTAAACACGAAGTAGGCATCCGGTACGCGGATCAGCGTCACCAGCGGGCTACCGGCATTCAGCAGTTCACCCACTTCCGCCGGGATCGGCCCCACTTCGCCGTCCACCGGCGCTAAAACCCGCAGATCGTCGGTTTGGGCTTTCACTTCCAGCAGGTTCTCTTCCGCCGCCCGCAGCGCCGCGGCGTATTGCTGCCGCAGTTCGATACGGTCGCCGTTGACGCCTTCGTCCAGATTGGCCTTGGCGGCCTGAACCTGTTGGAAAGCGGTATCGCGCGAACGACGCGAGCTGTCCAGTTCGGACTTCGAGATATAGCCTTTGCCGGCGATACTCAGGTTGCGATTGTAATCATTCTGCGCATTGCGGTATTCCGCCTCGGCCTGCGCCAGGCTGGCGCGCAGATTGCGGATGCTCTCTTCACGCGTGCCATGCAGCGACTGCTCAAGCTGCGCTTTGGCCTCATCGCGCGTCGCCTGTGCGGACCGCAACTGCGCCATCAATTCCGGGCTGTCGAGCTGGATCATCGCCTGCCCGCCCTTTACGTCATCACCACGCTCCACCAGGCGCTCGATCACGCGCCCCTTGGCTTTGGAAGCCACAATCACTTCCGGCGCATCCACCTCGCCCTGCAACAGCAGATCCTGATTATGTGCGCGGAACAATATCGCCAGAGCGATCGCCACCACCATCAATAACAGGGTAAACAGCGTCTTTTTTTTCATTATTCAGGCTCCCGGAACGGTAAGCGGCAGGTGGGGATCATCACGTCCATATTTAATACACTCTAAAAAGGCCATTCTTCTCATAAGGATATCACAAGCACATATATCCTCTTTTATATCCCTAAATTGGATTATGCTTTTAACGCTAAAGCACATTCGACTTTGTAGTTTGCAGACTCCTGCAATCGCCCTTTAAGCGATCACTCCTCTGATGGACGATGTCATGACTGAAAAAACCGTGGTACCGCTTTCGGTACTGGACTTATCCCCCATTCCGCAAGGGGCCAAACCGCGCGATGCGTTTCACGCCTCTTTAGATTTAGCACAACATGCCGAAAAATGGGGTTATCAGCGCTATTGGTTGGCGGAACATCACAATATGACCGGTATCGGCAGTGCGGCCACCTCGGTGCTGTTGGGCTTTCTGGCCGCCGGTACCCAGAGCATTCGCCTCGGCTCCGGCGGCGTGATGCTGCCTAACCATGCGCCGCTGGTGATCGCCGAGCAGTTTGGCACGCTGGAATCGTTGTATCCGGGGCGTATCGATCTGGGCCTTGGCCGCGCGCCCGGTACCGATCAGCGCACCATGATGGCACTGCGCCGCCACCTGTCCGGCGAAGTGGATAACTTCCCGCGTGACGTGCAGGAACTGCAGCATTATTTCTGCGATGCGCAGCCAGGCCAACCGGTGCAGGCCGTGCCGGGCCAGGGCTTGCATGTGCCGATCTGGCTGCTGGGTTCGAGCCTGTACAGCGCTCAGCTGGCGGCACAGCTTGGTCTGCCGTTCGCCTTCGCTTCCCATTTTGCGCCGGAAATGTTGTTCCAGGCGCTGAAGCTGTACCGCGAGAACTTCAAACCTTCCGAACAATGCGCGCAGCCGCATGCCATGGTGTGCGTCAACGTGGTGGCCGCCGACAGCGACGAAGAGGCCCGCCGGCTGTTCACCTCGATGCAACAGCAATTCATTAACCTGCGCCGCGGTTCACCGGGCCCGCTGCCGGCGCCGGTGGACAATATCCACGCGCTGTGGAGCGCCGGGGAGCAATACGGTGTCGATCAGGCGCTGCGCATGTCGATAGTCGGTAATGAAAGCACCGTTCGTCACGGGTTGCAGGCGCTGCTGCGTGAAACCGGCGCGGATGAAATCATGGTCAACGGCCAGATCTTTGATCATCAGGCGCGGCTGCATTCGTTTGAGATTGTCGCCGGAGTGAAAGGCGATGTGGTGAAAGGCTAAATGAAAGGTGGGGGAAATGGCTTCCCCCACCTTTCACCGGGCCGTCAGGCCTGTTTTATCGCTTCCTGCGCCTGCTGGCGGCGATCGGCACGCAGAAACAGCAGCGTGCGGCTCAGCAACACCAGCATCAGGCAAAATTCGGCCGCAATCGCCACCAGCACCGCATTCAGGTAATTACCGGGCGCCAAATGCAGCATCTGCACCAGCAGCGTGCCCAGCAAGATCGGCCCCAGCCCCAGCGCCGTCTGTTGCACAGTAGCCAGCATGGCACTGCCGGAGCCGGCGTGCTCTGTCGGTACGTCAGACAGGCCGATGCGAAAGAAACTGCTGACGATAAACGCCTGCCCGAAGCCAATCAACACCGTCGCCGGGATCAAATTCCACAGCCCCGGATGCGGCCAGACCAGTTTCAACGTCAGCATCAGCGCCAACAGACCCACCATCTGGATCAGGCAGCCAAACATCAGTGTCCGCACCTTGCCGAAGTGCTCCACCACCGTGCTGCTCAGCAACGATGAAAGAAAATAGGCCGCCCCGAGCGCGATAAACGCATTGCCTGACTGGAATGAGCTCAGCCCCGCGCCGGATTGCAGCGTCAGCGCCATCACAAACATAAAGCCGCTCCAGCAGGAGAAGAACAGGATGGCGATCACCAGCCCGAAGCGCACGCTCGGCAAGCGCAGCAGCGCCGGCGGCAACAACGGGAAATTACGCCGTTGCTCCTGCCGCCGTTCGACCCGCCACAGTAACCACAACAGCGGGATGCTGGCCGCCAGCAGCACCAGGCAAGGCCACGGCCAGTGCCATACCGGCCCCAATGCCAGCGGGAACAGCAGGCAGGCGATGGTCAATCCAAGCAACAGCGTGCCGGGGAGATCGACATTCACCCGCTTCTCCCCACGGGTATTCGGCACCCAGCGGTGGGCGCAGGCCAGCACCAACAGGCATACCGGAATATTAATCAGGAATACGCTGCGCCAGCCGCTGCCGGCAATATCAAGGGTGATCAGCAACCCGCCCAGTACCTGGCCGACGATAAACGCCAGCCCACCGATAGCCCCGTACATTCCCAACGCCTTGGTATGTTCGCGGCCCCGCAGGCACACATGAATGGTGGCCAGGATTTGCGGCACGATAAACGCCGCGCCAACCCCCTGCAACACACGAGCCACCAATAACAGCCAGACGGAGTTCGCCAACCCGCACATCAATGAAGCCACGGCAAATATCCGCACGCCCCACAGGAACAGGGTGCGCCGCCCCAGGTTATCCCCCAAGCGGCCGCCCATCGCCAGACAGACGGCGAACGCCACGCCGTAGACCGCCACAATCAGTTCCAACTGCGCCGGGCTGGCTCCCAGCGACTGCGCTATCGCATCCAGCCCGACATTCACGATGGAAAAATCGATCATCGGCAGCAACTGCCCCGCCAATAAAATAATTAACCCCGCGCGGCCCAGCTTGGCCGCCGTTGATGGTGCGTTCATGCTTCTCATCCATTGTGTTAACCCAGGAATGTGATTAGCATCACCTTTAAAGCAAACGGGTACCAGTTCTTGATTATCATGGTATAAAAACTACCGGTCTTGTTGCAGGAGTAAATTATTCATGCCCGTAACTACCCGAACTACCTCTGGCGTTCACGCCGATAACCGCAAGCTGCTGGGCGCTTTTCTGCGCACGCGCCGCGAGAGCCTGGATCCCAACCGGCTGGGGCTTGCGCGTATGCGTCAACGCCGCACGCCCGGCCTGCGCCGTGAAGAAGTCGCGCAGTTGGCCGACGTTGGCATCACCTGGTACACCTGGCTGGAACAGGGGCGGCCGATTCAAGCCTCGCCAAAAACGCTGACCGCGATCGCCAATGCACTGCAATGCAACGAAGCGGAAACTCACCACCTGTTCAGGCTGGCGGGACAAAGCTTGCCGGCGTCTACGCAAAACGACGGCTGTGAGCCGTTGTCGGCATACGGGCAAAAAATCCTTGATCAGCTCGACCCGCTGCCGGCAATCATTTCCAACGCACGCTTCGATATCCTGGGTTTCAACCGGGCTTATTGCCTGCTGATGGGCGTCGAACTGGCCGAACTGCCGCCGGAAGATCGCAACTGTATCTATTTGGCGTTCACCCACGAGCACTGGCGTGCCAGCCAGTTGGACTGGGATGAAGTGATGCCGAAAATGGTGGCGCTGTTTCGCGCGCAAATGGCGGAGCATTTGGGCGAACCGATCTGGGAGGCGCAACTGGCGCGCTATCTGGCGGTCTCTGAGGATTTCCGCACCCTCTGGGAGAGGCATGAAGTGCGCAGCATCGACAACAACGTCAAACGCTTTCGCCATCCGTTAGTCGGGGTGATGAGCCTGCGGCAGAATAACTGGTGGTCGGCGCCGCGCAACGGCGACCGGATGCTGGTGTACGTACCGGCAGATGAGCAGAGTGAACGCCGCCTGCATCAGTTGACCGGCGGCGCAGAGTAACCTTGGTGTCAGCGTTGGATAAGGTAGCGGATGGTCGGACCGTCCTGCTGGATATCCAGCACCTTGTAACCATGGTTGCGCGCATCGAGCGGAATGTTGTTGATCGACTGCGGGCAATCGCTGATCACCTCCAGAATTTCCCCCGGTTTCAGCTGCGGCATGGCTTCCAGCGTCGCCACCGCCGGGTAGGGGCAAGGCTCGCCGAGCATGTCCAGCCGGTAATCCGGCACTATCGCCGCCTGTTTCATGACACTCTCCTTAAATTAACCACCTGTGCGTCGGGTTTGGCGCGGAAAAAGCGTTTCTCCCACCACAGCATCGCGGCAAACGCCAGCGCCAGCAGCAGGTAAGTGACCAGCAGGCCGCCGATCGGCCCGAAGGTGTCCAGCAGGTTGACCTTGTCGTAGTCGGTAGCCAGCGCCGGGGCCAAATCGTCCCAGCAGTAAGCCAGCAGCGTGGCACCGATGATATTGCCCAACCCGACCCACCAATAATGCACCTGCCCTTCCACCGCGCGGTACATCCAGCCGGTCTCGCAGCCGCCGGCCAGTACGATGCCGAAGCCGAACAACAGCCCGCCAATTACCGCATTGGGGCCGGCCCACATGATTTTAGGAGCAACACCGAGCTGCACGTAACTGAAAATACCGATGGCGCTGACCGCCATGCCGATAATGATCGCTTTCGCCATGTGGGTGCGGCCGGTGATCCACAGATCGCGGAACGCCGAGGTGAAGCAGATCTGCGCCCGTTCAATCAACAAGCCAAAACCGATGCCGAACAGCATGGCGATACCCAGCTTAGGCGCATCAAACAGCGTCCATAGCGACCAGGCGATCGACAGGCAAAAAATCACCATTCCCAGGCGGAAACGACGACGCGCCTGCTCTGGCTTTTGCGTCAGCGGTGCGGCCGCCTGCACTTTTTGCAGTTTTATCGGAATACGAAACAACGGCAGCAGGGTAAATTTGGCGCCAAAGTAAGAACCGGCTGCGGTCGCCAGCGCGAAGAACCAGGCGTGCAGCGAGAACTGCGGAATGCCGGTAAAGAATGCTGCCAGGTTACACCCCATCGCCAACCGCGCGCCAAAGCCGGCGATAATGCCACCCAACAGCGCCTGCACAATGCGGATACGGTGCTGTGGCCGGCGTAGCTTGATGTTGTTGGCCCACAGCGCGGCGGCGATACAGCCGGCAAACATACCGATGATCATCCGGCCATCGATGCGTTGCAGCGGCGTGCCCTCAAGACCAATAACCTTAAAGTAACCCCATTGCTCAGGATGCAGACCGAACGCCTGCAACAGGTGGCCGCCCCAGCGGGTAAATTCGCCGGTTACCGCCCAGAAGGTGCCGGTCATGCCGAAGTAGTAAGTCGAGAGTATCCCGGCGGCGATCACCGCCGGCAGTGGCGCCCAAAAGCGCACCAGGTATTGAGATTTAAATTGCTGCCAACTCATGGCATCTCCTGTGCGTAGTATCCATAAGAAAAAACCTTATAAAGGATACGCCATTTAACCGCGCTTAACGGCAAATTTCAGGCATAAAAAAACCAGCCCGAAGGCTGGTTTTTCAGTGTGACTAACCGCGAACGGTTAAATCAGACGTTATGCATCACCGAAACGGCGACGTGGTGCAGCCGGAGCGGCATCATCACGACGCGGTGCGCGTTGACCGTCACGGCTGGCGTTGCCACGACGTTCGCCAGTTGCAGCTGGAGCACCGCCTTCGCGACGCTCACTGAAAGAACGACGCGGTGCGCCGGCACCTTCACGACGTTCGCCGTTGAACGGACGAGCACCGCCACGACGCTCGCCACCTGCACCTGGAGCACCGCCTTCGCGACGCTCACGACGTTCATGCGGCTGTGCATCGCCCAGCAATTGCATGTTCATCGGCTTGTTCAGGATGCGGGTACGGGTGAAGTGAGACAGGATCTCGCCCGGCATGCCTTTTGGCAGTTCGATGGTGGAGTGGCCGGCAAACAGCTTGATGTTACCGATGTAACGGCTGCTGATGTCGCCTTCGTTAGCGATCGCGCCAACGATATGACGAACTTCCACACCGTCATCACGGCCCACTTCAATGCGGTACAGCTGCATTTCGCCAACGTCACGACGTTCGCGACGTGGACGCTCGGCACCACCGTCACGGCTGTCTGGACGCGCGTCACGGCGACGGTCGTTGCCACGATCAGAACCACGATCGTCACGGTCGTTGAACTCACGACGTTGACGCGGTTTGAACACCGGATCCGGTGGCAGAATCAGAGGACGTTCGCCCTGCGCCATTTTCAGCAGTGCTGCGGCCAGGGTTTCCATTTCCAGCTCTTCTTCCGGCTGCAGTTTAGCCAGCAGTGCGCGGTACATGTCCAGATCGCTG